>Ga0209404_10000637_pt1 | contig 26865 bp, 30 predicted proteins | sample TroAtlMetagenome_2_FD_187447 | JGI IMG/M metagenome (GOLD analysis project Ga0209404, IMG submission 187447) | Marine eukaryotic phytoplankton communities from Atlantic Ocean - Tropical Atlantic ANT8 Metagenome (SPAdes) (version 2) | ecosystem: Environmental > Aquatic > Marine > Oceanic...
CAACAAATCGTATTGGAGCACTTGTCCATTCAGCATCAGGAAAATCTGCTTTAAATAATAATTTTATTCCGTCAATCTGTTTATCTATATGATATGTTTCAGGTGAATTATTTGGTGAGTAATCTATACCACCAAATGAAACTTTTTGCCAACCATTTACAGGTTCGTGAAGATTAACATATGTTAGCCAAGGGCCTGGTAAAACATCTGTTTTCATATCTAAAAATTCTAACTCGTCTATTTTAAATTCTACTTCAAATTCAAAACCAGCTATAAGAACTCCCTCGTTTGGTGTAATCGTTAGTGGTATTTCTATCTGATTACCAGATTGAACTCTAACCGTAGAGTCAGCAGGTAATGACAGAATAACATCAACATCACTTCCAAAATTATTAGAACTAAAACCTTCTGACGAATTAAGAGATGGTTCATCATTGTCTAAATTAATTTTATTCGCGTGTCTTCCTGGTGGACTTCCACCCCAACGATAAAATGTAGTACCCTCATTATCAATGTATCCATCGTTAGCAGTTCCTCTACCAGTCTTACCATCATCTCCAACTTCTTTTACTTTTGTACCTGTAGCGTTTATATCACCTGTAAAATAATATCCAATATCAGGTAACAGATAATCTGGATTATCATCGTTATCAGTTTTGTTTGGTGCCCAAGATGAATATCCATTTCCAAGTACTATATGAAGTGTATCTAATCCTGTTTGATGGTCATCCATTAAAGGGTTTATAGTTTCTATCTGACCAAACGATAATGCTTTTTGAGCTGTAGCTAAAGCTCTTGTTGTAGTTATTGGTGAATACTCTCCATCATTAGCTGTTGGTGCACCAGAACCTCTATCACCACCGTTGTTTGTATTAGCGGTTGTATTCTCATCCCAAAATATTGTATATTCATATTTGTTTAATCTTGTTTGACCATTCAATGTATTATAATATGTATAATTTAAAGCATTACCACCCTCTTCGAATACTTCTATTGAAGCCCAATCTTCGTATGTGTCTCCATTGTGGTGAGTATAGTTTGATAACAAACCAGCTGAATAAGACCATAGTATATAAGTGTCGTTTAAGAAAAAGTTATCATCACCATCTACATCACCAATTAGATATTCAAGAGCAGTTAACGTATCTATTCGTGTACCACCTGTATTATAATTATGATGTTTACCAGATTGGAAATTAAATGAAGCTATAGCATCGGTTACATTTGTGATAGCCGTTCTATCTACTTCAAAGTGGTCGTGTGTTTCTATATTATCACTAGCATCAGGTGGCCAGAATGATATACGATATCTATTATTTCTTGGTAATTGTATTTGATAATATCCTTTGTCGTCTGTATAAGTTGAATCATAATAAGAGATACCTAAGAATCCCTCTTTTGGTAAAGTATGGTCAGCGGTTGATGCGGTATTACCATCAAGAGCTTTTTTATTGTATCTAAATGTTGCTGTGTGGTCACCAATAACATCATCACTACCATCTTCATCAGCAGTATTAGCATCATTAGCTATACTTTCTAAGTTATACCAATTAGTTATTCTAGGATTAAAGTTGGCTTCATTTTGGTCTAACTCAAATTTTACTTTCCAATATGGATATGTGTTTTCTGCTGGTGCACTCCAAGCAGCTCCAATAGCTCTATCTTTACCTTGAATGTATCTGTAGTATCCTTCAACATCAACAAGTTTTGGGTGTAGAGTTATATCACCACGAGCACCATCTAAGTTAGTTGATTCTGTTCCATAGTTACCATCTATATAAACTTTATAGTTTACAGCATAATTTCCATTAGTAACGTAAGTATAATATCCTGTATTGTTTTCATATTCTGTAGCTACTCTAAAACTCTGAGGATTAAAGTTATCAGCTACGTCATCTACTTTAAAATGTAATTTTAATAATTCTTTTTGTACACCATTACCACCACCAAATTTATGTGTACCCACATTGTGAGATACCATTGTTATTCTTAACCAATCATATCTATTATCACTTGCAGATTTTTCATTACCATTACTAGCTATACCATCAGTATAACCTACGTTAGCATATCTAACTACTTCATAAGAATAGTGATGTCCATTTTCTGCATTATCACCTTCAGTCCAACCAACTATATGTGCACCTTTCTCTACGTGAGTTGAGTCGTGAGTCCAAGTAAAGATATCATTATCAAATACAATGTCTAAACGAAAGGCACTAACATTTGCAGCATTGTCGTCAATCGTAACGGCAACTGTCATTACATCATCTCTAAAAGCATCAAAGTTATTATTCTTATAAGCTGGCGTTGATGTATCATCTGCCAAGTATGTTCTCAAGTCGTGAGTCACTTGGTCTCTCCACCAAAACTTTGGTGTCTTATATGTTCTTGACTGCATAAGTCTGATAATCGGTGTTTGAGAATAAGAAAAACTCATTACCAATAACAGAGTTAATAAAAATCTACGCAATGTAAATCTCCCTTAAATATATGTGTTGATGTAACCTTTTAGAATAAAAAGGGTATAGACTTTATTTCAGTATATAAATATTATATATATAGGTAAAAATATGTGGATTGGGTTTAATTTGTGTCGAACCTCACTACAAATGTCAAAGCTACTTCTTTGTCATTTTTTATGGGTGTAGCTAACTTACCGATTGCTACTAATTCTTCTTCATCATTATATAGACCTATTGATGTTACATATGGTGAGAAAGCTGAGTGGGTAGCTTCACCAATTAGTTCACTACCAATCTCATAACCATTAGAGTTATAAGAACTTGTAGCAAATCCGTGTAGTAGATAAGGGTAATTATCATCTGATGATTTATCATCTGGGTTGGCTTGGAAAGGACTCATACCAGCACTACCACTTAAACCTACTTTAAGTGTCCTATTGGTAGTGTGTACAAACTCATTTTCATCGACAACACAAGTATATTCTCGTTCATATATTGTCTGAGTTGAGTTAAATCTAACTTGAAAACCATCACTACCATTACCAGTAGCAACGCTAGAATAAAATGAACCAGTATCTGTCAATACAACAATACCGTCATTATAAAAAATATTACCTATGAGACTACCACTATTATTCACATCAGGTTCTCTCAAAGAATAACTACTTGAATAAGCAGTATCATATAAATTACCATAACCATCATCTCTTATAATAATAGTAGAATCAGTTGAGTCATCTGTCAGTCTGAAAGAATTTTGTTCAATTTTTTCACCGAATAATTGTTGTGGTATTGAAATGACTGTAGCTGTATCGTGTAACTGTCGTGTAAATGGTTTAATATATGTACGTGATGTAGTCGAACGTAAAACACCATCTAAACCTAATTGTGGCACAGGTTGTGATGATTGATATTCAAATGCTGCAACCGATGAAGTCGGTACTCCATTTAACAAATCAACATAACCTCTCATCTGACTTATATCACGATAATAAATTGTATTGATTGAATGCCAACTTGGTGTTTTGTAAAACGTGTTACCTGAGATGGTAGTTGATGTTGCTGTACTTGTTGAAAAATTATTCAAATTAGAAGCTGTCCCTTTGATTAATGGTATAGAATATATACCACTACCACTATCAGCTTCTGTGAAGGTGAATGTTTTATGAACCTCGAATGAAGTTATAGATTTATTTTCCGGTTCAAGGCTTTTCTTGAAGGACATTTAGTACCTCCTAGAAATCAAGTTTGACTTTAATTAATGCCTCACGAGATGTAGTTTTCAAGATTGGTTGACTTAGTTTAGCAATTGCTATTAACTCTTCTTCATCATTGTAAAGACCTACAGTTGTAATGTAAACTCTTGGGTCTGTAGCTAATCCACCGATTGTCTCTTTGATACCCTCAACTGATTCAGTATAAAAAGTTTCATTAGTTGTACCATTGAAATCACCAGCTGTAGCTCTTACAAAGAAATGTCGTGACGCTACTTCTTCTTCTCTTTTTGCTTGAAAGTAAGCTCCACCACTAATCGCATTATATAACTTTCTAGCATTTCTTGAATCGTTGTTAGACGTACGAACTGTTGATTCAGCACCTATAAAATGACCATCAATTCTTAAAGGATTTAAAAGTATGATACCTAGTGATGGGTAAAAATTACCATATGACCCTGAATCTGAATTTGTAGTAGCTGCTTCTGCAGTACCTGCTGCTATTGTACCACTAACAACATTATATTCTGGTGAAAAGTTTCTAGCATTACTTGTACCTGCTGGGAAATCTGAAGAGTCATCTTTTAACTTCACGATACCTTTACTACCACTTAAATGAAGTTCCCAACCACCTGGTTCAATTTTATCTCTCATTCTAGCTCTGTTAAAACTTAGAGCATAAAATTCTTTACTTGTAGTGTTTGCACTAAATACAAATCTTTGAGTTTGAGGTGGATTTATCAGTTGATTAAACTGACCAAATACAGCTGCTGTAGTTCTATCACCTGTAGCACCTGTTACACCTAGTGAACCACTACCTTCTACGTGTCCGTATGCTAAACCAAACTGAATAGATGCTGATGCATTGTTCGCTGGGTTGTAACGATATATGTCAACATTGTAATCACCTGTGTTAGTATATTGTGTTGATGAAGTAAAGAATGATGTAATACTAGATGCCCCATCTTGAAATAAACCCGATGTTACAATTGCATCATCTTGTACTTTATCAGTTGTACTTAAATTTTTAATCATTTTTTATTCCTTTATGATACGTCAGCAACAGTTTTATTTTGTCTGACAGTAGTAGTTGCTGCTGGGTCTTTTTTCACAGTCACAACAAGTGTTTTTACTAACATACTCTTATTACCTCTGACAGTAACAGTAGTTGATGCACCACCCTCATCTGAGAATGATTGAGCTACTAAGATTGCTTGCTTAGCATCTCTTAATGTAGCACCTTTTTCATCTTGAAATTGTATAACACCTCTGTTAGCGATAAAGAAAGTATATGTTTCATCAGTACCACCGTCTGTATTTGGTGTGATTGTTGGTTTATCACCAACTACCAAACCAGTTACTGAAGATGCTTGACCTAAAGTAAGCTTTCTACCTTGTAGAGAAGTATCAATTAAAAAACTATTAAAGTCTGTTCTGTTAGGAGCTGCTTCTAAAATAGACATATTTTCTATCACAGCACCATATGAATCACTTCCGTTTGGGTGAGTCACATCGTATAGCGTATAATCTATCTCTTCATCACTCAAGGCAAACTTTGTAATGTTTAAGTCTCTACCTTTTGAAAGAAGTTCTCTACCTCTTTTTGTTAATATAGCATCTACTGTAACAGTAGAATTGTCTAAAAATCCCATTATATGCTCCTAATTGAATTGATTTGTGATATAACTTTTCAAAAATAAATATCACTTTAGTAAAATTTTAATTAATTTATATGCCTTTATTCTTCTCAAGTACTTTTAAGTTACTGTCACCAGCATCAAACGGTACAGCTACTGACGGTGCTGTGACTCTAACAACAACTGGACTATCACCATCGGTTGTTGAATTTTTAGTATTTTTTACACCCTCATAAAAACTTCTATTCAAACCTAAGATGAACTGATACTCTGGGTCTACATCTGTAGATACTAATGACTTTGATGTGTATAAATTTTTATCTTTTGTGACTGATATCTTATCACTCTTATCAAAATCATTTGAAGAAGTGTAATGAAATTTATATTCTTGATTGTGTACTGACAATCTATTTGAATCAATATATGCACCTGTTGGTTCACTATATACAGACTTTGGACCGTTGAAAGTTACATCACCATTTATATACCTATTTCTATCTTCAAAATTATCGTTTGCTGCAAAATTGTATAGTGCCGGTTCGTGTAATTCTTCATTAGATATTGTAGCAATATAATTTGGATACTCACCCTTAGGTAATACTACTGACCTACTGTCTTCGTGTTCAGTATCAAAGTTTGATACGTTTATAGTATCACTATAATCTAATTGAGTACGAGATGGTTTATTTTTTTGTATAAGTGATTTAGGTCTTTCAAAAATATTACCTTCAATTAAAGTACCCATTTGTACTTTTGCTCTTGCTGGTATAACTTTTCTTAATTGTTTAAATACTGATTGGTCATAATATTTTATCAATCTTATATAATCAAATAAATTATTATTACCAGTATATTTTTGAAAGTATACATCTGCTACATTTTTTAGACCTCTGTAAGATTCAGAAAAATCATCACGTGGGTCACCAAGATATTGATTAAAATCAAGACTAGCAAATGATGATATAATATCTTCATTAATAACATCAACTGGTGAAAACATTACACTAAGTCTTGGTGAATCTAATGGTGCTGTATCATTAGAGCTAAAATCATATCTATCATCAATACTTAAATTTGCACCACTACCACTTAGATAATTGTCTTCTATTCTAATCTTTGTAGCCATTCTACGATTCGGACCACTGTTAGGTATAAGTGTTTTTGTCTTATCAACAACTGATTCAAATGTATTAAGACTACCAAAATGATTAGCACTACCTGATTGTGTAGTTGTTTGATTTGGTCTTGTATCTCTTATTGAAGCACTGTTAGTCAAAACTTTGTCATCATCAAATTCGAGTCTTCTTACGAGTGTTGTGAACGAAGATGTTTCTTGATTACCTATGTATGATTTTGGTCTTGCCACGTGTACGTCAAATTTGTCTTCATCAAGAGGTTCTGTCCATAATCTGAACTCCATCATTGAACCAGTTAACTTACTACCAAATGGTGTTGTGTCATTACCACCAATATATAAATCACCACTACCTGACCAAGCTGCATTTAATGAATGTGAAACTGCATTACTACCAGAGTTTATCACCATACTAGCTTGTGATGATAAACGTATTGAATCGATACCAGAATCATATTGTTTTACGAATAAATCGAACCTATATGCTTTCGTTATATCGTCTGTTGCCGTATCTATTTTGTAAACAGATACATCGTCCCAATAAATTTTAGATGCAGCTCTATTGTTATCAAACCTTACACCAAGACCACTTGTCTCACCAAACTTAATCGTTTTACGAACTTGTACTTGTTTCCATTCAGTTTCGTTTATACCAACTATTTCAGAAAATTTAATACCACCTGGGTCAGCACCTTCATCTTCGTGTGCCCAATCTACTACTTCACCACTTGAGTTCAATTCAAACAAACCTATACTACATGCAGAATCTTCCATACTTGCTGAAACTTTTGCGTGAGCTGTAAAAACATATGTCTCACCTTCAGATACATCAGCAATACTTGCTAATAGATTTGGATAATTTTTATTATCATTTTGATATAAGTACGAATAAGATGTTGTGAATAAACCACCATTAACTGACGTACCACCAACAGGATGATTATTTCTATGTTCTAAACTTTTACTACCTATCTTAGCAACACCTGAACCACTAGCTATTAGAACCTGACCATACTCAGCACTTGGTGTACCAGGTATAAAAGGTGGATTTACAATCGAACTTGTCTCAAAAGATGGTGTTGGAAAAAGATTTGTTTGTATAGCACTTCTTTTCAACATTACTGAACGATAGTCACCATCATATATTGGTAGAAGTGAAGAACTTATTTCTTCATAGCCACTTGAACCGGATAACATAAATGAAACCGTACCGTTGTTATCACTTGAATTATTATTTTTTAATCTTATTGCCCATCGGTTATCTTTTTGTACTAGAACTTGATTTGAACCTGATAGAGCTCTAAATCTAAATTCAACAGTTTCAGGTTTTCTACTTGTTATGGAGTCATCTTCCCAAGGTGTCTCAACATATTGTGAACTTCTAAAACCAAGAGCTTTTGTAAATTTACGACCTATTTCAAATGTAGGTTTCATATTATTTTTTTGTATACCACCATATTCACGAACTCTTAAAATAGAACTTGGTATACCATAACAATTCAGTATAGCTTTTAATGAACCTAATGTACCCTTACTTTTTAATATATAAGGCATACTTGATATTAATCTTTTTGTAATTTCTTTAGATATGTCACCTTCATTCGGTGATTCAAGTGAACCAGAAGTATACAATGAATATGATGAACCTTCTAACTTTTGACCAAAACCAACTCGACTTAAATCTAATAAATCTTTACCATCATTGACTGACCAACCTAAAGAAGCAGCTAGATTAAATAATAATTCTTTTGAAAAACCTTCATCAATATCATTTTGTCTATCTGTTATATCTGATAATGCTTTTGTGTATAACCACAACTCATCAAATTGTTGACCTACCATATCTATAAAATCTAAGAAGTAACTATTATTGACATCTTCTCTAACATATTGTGGTAATAAATTAACGAGTCTATTTGGATTTTCTGTATCATAGAGTGAAGCAGAATATATCTGACCACCTTGATTATTTACAGAACCATACCAAGATGTAAACGAACCATTTGATGAACTTACAGGTTCAAATGGGTCTGCATATGTACCACTACCTGTTTTAGGCCAAGATGTATCTTGAAATTCACCCATAGAACTTGAGACATACGATGAACTTACATTGTAAAGATAATTTTCATATCCGTCAAAGTTATTTTTCTCATCACGTATCAAGTTGTCAAATTTTAAAATATCAGCTTCATTTGATGTAACACCAACAAGAGAAGAACTTTGTTGAGTGTAACTTTCAATTTGTTCAATTTTATATTTAAAGTTTTTTAATCTTTTTTCAGCAGATGAAAAATTTACGAAGTTATTGTATTTAGTATAGTCTACACTTAATTCAACTGGTTTTTCACTACCACTTATAAACTTGTCAATGATATTACTTTGTAGTTTACTATCACTAGTGATAAGTGTGTTATAATCTTTAAACTCTGTAACTCGTTTGGTAACAGGTGAATCTACTTGTGATGATTCAACATTTCTTAAAACAGTTACTTCTTCTTCTTCTTGAGCATATGGTATAAGTTCAACATCTTCTATTACTTCAGGTAAAAGTTCACGTACTACATAGACAAAATCTTTTTCTTCAACATCGTTAGGTAGTGGTTCGTATAACTTAAATATTGTTGAGAAAGGTGACTCAGGAAAAGTTTCGGTATCTTGTTTACTATTTACTACCAATCGGATATTGTCATCACCAAAATGTAAAAAACTGTTTAAATCTCTTTTGTTATTTGTTTTGATTCTCAATGATACATCATCAAAATCACTTGTGACTGGTTTGAAAGAACGTTCTGGATTAACGTCTTCAATATATTCAGACCAACTTTGATTGACAGTTATTTTGTTACCATCAATATCTAAAATACGAGTAACAAAAGGTGCTAAGACAAATTCATTACCAGGTGGTACTGGTGATGAAGTATCATAATTAAAATTTATATCTAGTGTAAATGATTTTTGTTTGTCTGAATCAACATCACGAGCAAAGATTCTAAATGTACCTGCTTCACTCTCACTATTGAGTATTCCAAAATTACGAAAATCAACTGTAAATGCTTCAGTTGGAATATGTAGGCCAAGAGGTATTATTTCACCATTAGGTTTTTTTACTTCAAAATCTAACTCTTCAATACGTTCTTCTAGCTGGTTATTTTTTTGTGCCACAAAAGAAAGTTCAAAAGGTTTATTCAATACACCTGATGCACGTCCGTCACTTATTGGTAAGTTTGTTTTAATTGGCATTATCTATTAGTCCTTATACAATATGGTATATATACAAAGTCTTTTACTATTTGACCATCACCAAGTTTACATTCAATATCAAGTTGTACACTTATGTGAGTATCAGCACCACTTAATTTGACTTCTATTTCACTACCGTCTGCTGAAGTCTCTTGAAAAAAAGTATTATTTCTACCACCTGTTATTACTACATCATCACTACCAAAAACTTGATTTTGAAAACTTCTACTTTTGTCACCTCTATAATCTCTACCTGATATTTTCCAAGTGTATTTTGTTGAAACACTAGGTTTTGAAGACACACTCTTTAGTTTAATTACACTATTGAAATCGAAATATGGTCTCGGTCCATCAATAGTATTTTTATATCGTTGAAACAATGCATTATTAGGTTGCATACCTCTTTGTTCAATACTTCTTAATGTTGTTTTTTCTGCATCTGATAATGTATTGAATACAGACCACATATTATTTATGTAACCTATATTACCTTGAGTCAAAGTACCAGCTGCAATATCTGATATAATCCATCTAGCTTTCACATCACTACTTTCTACCTCATCAGTTGGATTAAAATCTTCAAAGTTTGGAACAGGAGGTATAATCTCAGATATAAAGCTATTATTTAAATACAAAATACTACCAACAAAATTTTGACTGAGAGGTTCAGATGATTCTAAAATTTTAGTTTCTAGTAGTTTATCTTTATTTCGATTAGCTTTTTCACCAAATTTTATTGAAATATTTGGTAAATCTATTTTCTTACTTTCTATACCAGTTTGTAATAAATTACTATTATACTCTGAGTCTGATATATTTTGAGCGATTACTCGAACTTCAGTTCTTGTTGGTGATATTTCGTGTATAACGTATTTGTTTTCTTTTATAGAAAGATTGTTACCATTAGTGTCTAATATTTGACCACCATCTGTGATTGTAAAATCACCTTTATAAATTTTATTATCTTTGTCAAGTAAAATAGTCTCATTAGAACCAGCAGTCTTTCTTAAAAATTTATATTTTACTCTATATCTACCTCTATCGTAACCGAGTTTTCTAAGTATAGTACCAGTTTTTAATTGAACATCACCGTTAGTCTCAACAACATAATCACTATTATCAACAATACTCGTTTCTATAAGATTATCGTTTCTATCGTATAACAAAACTTCAACAAAATCTAAATCACTTGTACCAAATTGACCACCAACATAAGCATATTCTAGTGACTTAAAATCTATAGATTTATTCTCATATAAAATATCTTTATCTTTTTGATTAAGATTACTTATCATTCAATTATCTCACCCTCTGGTATACTATTTAAATCTGTTTTTGTAATTGTTTTTAGACTAAGTATATTACTATCAGCATAAAACACACCGATATCTGAATATAATCTTTTTTGACTGTTTACTATTTTGTAAATATTTTTATCTGTAAAATCATCGCTAGTAACATTATCACCATCAACTATATCTTCTGGTAGTGTTTCTGCAAATCTTGATGTTGCCAATTCAACAATATTTCTATCAACGGTTTTTTCGAGTATTGATTTTTTTGTAACAACATTTAACTTATTACTGTTAACTGTTTTCATTTTATCTATATCATCTTTATCAATAACATCTTGATACACACCTGAAGTCGTATCTAAATCATCAAGACCATTAGTTGATTGTATTTCTTCAAATGAGTACAAAACACCATTTCGTCTAAAATTATCTTGTTTGAGTTTTTTAACTTGTAATAAATAATCACTACGTAATTCATTTACAAACTTTTGATAAAAATTAACTTTTTTTAACTCTTTTTTTGTATATGGCATTATTGAGATACCTTAAATGTAAATCCTTCTTCAAAATATTGTTGTGTTTTATCAACTGTACCACTACCACTAACAACTTTATAATTTAATTTATAATATCTTTCAGGTTGATAACCATTCAAATCAAGGTTAAAATAATTACCTGTCGAGTCACAACTTATTTTTGAACCACTACCATATGGTACAACTACGTCATCAGTCTCTGCATCTACTATTGAATAAAATGCACCATCACCAGATGCACTACCACTTGGTAAATATTTTACTACTAAGTCAGCTGGTGTAGTTGAGTATGTTCTAGCAGGGAATCTTGCTTTACCTACTAATCTAAATTTAGTCTTTGACTTTTCATTATAGTCTGGTCTCAAACCTTTCATATAAATTTGCATATCTTCTAACTCAGTAGAAGTTAATGGTGAAAGAGAACCTGTTGACCATTTTGAATCATCCCATTCAACTTCGAGTGTTGGTGGGTATTTCGTGTGAGTATCAGATGAGAAAAATGAAAAGTTACCTAACTCAGTAGAACTACCTTCATCTGCATTTGAATTTAAATTACCGACACTACCACTTCTCTTTACCATAAAACCTTCATTTTCGACATTTGAAGTCAACCATTTATTGACAATATCTGTAACATCCATTCTCATATCTTTTGATTTATGAGTAAAAGAATGAGATGCCTCATAACCAGAACCTGAATACCACGCACCACCAGATGCACTTACTTCAGACCATAAAGTACCATCTAATGTACCAAATTTATATGTCCAACTACAACCCTCATCAGTTATTGGATTATCATAAGAACGACCATCACCCATTGTCCAAGACTGACTCACTGGATAAGCATATAAACTTTGAGATGTAGCTAAAGCTGTGGGTTTAGCATCAAATAAATTTAAATAATATTTTGGATTAGTAATTACACCATTTACAATGGATTGTGATATTTCAGACAAATTAAATTTTATCAATATACGAGATACATCAACTACTGTACCTGTTGGACTGACATCTTTCCTGACTTCTAATACTTCATCTAAACCAGAATTCATACTAGATGATGCTTCGTATAAAGTTGAATCTTTATCTGCGAAAGTAAAAAAATGCATTTATTAATCTCCAGTTGCTAAGTTATCACCAACAACTTTACCTTCAATATCTGTGTTGGGAAATTTCACTTCAAAAATACTTGGGTCTAATGCTGTATACAATATACCATCTATAATACTTTTTTCTATATTGAAAAAATTACCTGAATAACCTTCTGCTACTTTGTATTTAGTTTCTATAACAACAGGTAAATTTTTTGGGTTATTTTTTTCAGGTGGTACAACACTTGCGACACCGTCAATTAAAGAAAGTTGATAAGCAATGTCTGCTAAAATAATTGGTTGACCGATTTGCCATCTATTAATATCAAAGAAATTTTTCACTGCTGACACACATCTTAATAAGACATCATTCTTATTAAAACCAATCTTAGTTAAAATAGAAAACTTTACACCAATATTAATAATGTAAGCATCTTTTATATTGACAGCATCAGTAACTAATCTAAATTGAGATAGATAAGTTTTTAGATTTTCTTTTACAGTATTTGTCAAAACTGTTAATTGACCAGTTGGGTTTAAACCTAAGGTATACATATTTAAAGCTAAGGGATTATTAACAATTTTATTCTTAGCATCTTCATCATCAAGTTTTGTAATTTCTAATTGTTCGTCTTGTACCATATGTACTTTAGCAATGTTACCAAATCTTTGAGGTAATGCATATGCTCTTACAATATAATCTTCCTTTGTTACAGCTCTACTTTGTGCTTGATAGTAAGCTAATGCACTTTCACGAACTTCTCTAACGCTTTGACCATCACTACCACCAGTAGCTGGTTTCACGTTTACAAATGATACAGAATCTTTTGATTCTTGTACAAGTGTTGATGATAGATTATTATCTTGAATTTTAAAAGATATAGAACTAACAGCTGATATATCACCGGATGCTACGTTGTCTTCAACACCACCACCATAAGAATATGTTATTGATAATGTTGTATTAGAAGGTGCTTGACCGAATGCTTTTGTTTTCAAAAAATTACTAGGGTCAAAAGCTTCACCTAATTTACTTGGACTACCTGGTAAATTAGAACCAACCATATCTGGGTTTGGTATTATTTCTTCATCTGGATTATTACTAGTACCTGCTCCAAATCTTAAAATAGTTTCATCGTCTTTATTTATATATGTTGTAAATCTACGAGCTGTCTTTTTAAGTTTTAAAATATAAGGTGATACTTCTCTATGAATAACAGCTGTTGGAGTATTATCAACATTATTTTCAATTTCTTCAAATATTGTATCTCTAGCTAGAGAATCAACTTCAGACCAACTATTACCATCACTATCTGTACAAGATATAATTTCTATAACATCTGAGTTAGCTAATTTGATTTGAGAATATTTTTCTGGTGAACTGAAAGTAAATTGTTCAGTAATAATAGTACCACTTTCTGCTTTGACTTTTTTCTTTAATAAAAACTTAGTTGGAGCGCCACTATCAGTTTCAAATATTTCTACATCTCTTGAGTCAAAAGAACTAGAGAATTTAAAGTTTACATCTTCAAGTGTTCTAAAAACTGTCCCATTACTTTTTGCAGTGACACGAGACCCAGCATCAACTGTCAACGCATATCTAAAATCTGGTTCTTCATTCAATGCCGGTACTGTTTGAAATACATCAAGAATAGTAGTAGCTGCAGTTGTTGTTTTTGGCTTGTAACCAAATGATTGAGCTATGTTATATACATTTCTTTTTTCTTCAGCATATGCTAAAAGAGACTCTCTGAATTGTGAATCTATGTAGTAAGAAAGAACATCACCAACATAAGCAGCCATTTCAATAAACATCATACCAGGTGAAGATTCATTAAAATCATTATAAGTATTTGGAAAATATTGTTTTGCAAAATCGATTAAGTTATCTCTAAAATCACTAAAGTCTTTATTGAGATAGTTTACTTCTTTTACAACATTCTTTTTTACACTTGTTCTAGCCATTGTTTATCCTAAGAAACTGTTTCAAAATAAGTTGTATCAATTAACACTTCTTGTGTCGTTCTACTATTAAGTGTTGTATTGTATTTAACTTTTACATAAATTTTATTTTTATTATCATCTTGTGTCAAAGTTTCAACAGAAATTATGTTAACGTAAGGTAACCACGTATTAACACTTCTTCTAATTTCTTCTTCAATTTTATTCGGTAAATTGTCATCTATTTGCTCGAAAATAAATTCTCGTAATCGACTACCAAACTCAGGTTGTGATACTCTTTCACCAACACTCGTTAATAATAAATTTGTGATATTATATTGAGATTGTTCAAGTGAAGTTTTAGTCATCTTAAAATCTTGATTGTTACCATTTTTTAATGGTAAAGATAGACCAATATAAACATCTGGATTTAAGTCATTTTCGAGAGCTGATGCCATTATTTACCTTTCATTTTTTCGTGTTTCATTAAATCACTATAATCTCTAGTTAAAGCATTTGTTATATGTTCTGGAACATCGTTAACTGATTTACCTGCTTTTCTCAAAGTATCTGCTGCTACCATATCTCTTTGTACCTCTTCTGGTTTACCGTAACCTAATAATTCTGTCATTCTATTTGTATCGAATGTTCCACCACCTAGAGTTGGATATTCATCTGTTTGAGATTCTGATTTAGTTAAACCAACTGTTTCATTGAGAACTTTATTTAGACTTTCATTTTTAGTATATTTAACTTCATCTTTTGATTGTCTAACAACAGGTTTATTTTTAATAACTGGTTTTGATACTTGTTCTTCTATAAATATCTTCTTTACTTCTTTTTGCACTTCTCGTTTCACTACTTCACGTATTATTTTAACGAGGTCTTTTTTAGTCATAATAACTCCTTATTTTTTCAAGTTTTTTAGTTTATCTTCGACTGAAAGTTTTTTAATATCTGGTGTACTAGGTATCTCAGGTAATTCTGGTACTTTGAAATCTGATTTAGGTATCTCTGGTATTTCAGGTAACTCTGGTCTTTCTGGTATTTTAAAATTAGGGTCTGCAGCTAATACTTGTTTATTTAAAAAAGTTTGTTTAGTAATTGAATCTTTTAATCTTAAAATTTTATCAATTAGTTTTTTTGCTTCAACTATAAAAACTGGTGGATTTGCTACTAATACCATTACCTTTTGTATATCAGTAAATAAAGTCAAAACATCAGATTGAAATTCTAATAGTTTTTCACCATCAATAGTTGGTATCATTGGTGCTCTTGGGTCACCCATTTTAATAGTTTGTTTTTCACCTGGATTTAAATTAATACCTTTACCAGCTCGAATCTCCACATCTCTTTTTTTACCACTACTGATTCTAACATTCTTTCTTCCATTAATAAGTATATTATCAGATTGAATTATAACATTTTTTCCCTCTATCGGTTCACCGTCAAACGAACCATCCATACCATCAGAAGTTAAATAAATTGAACTATCGTCATTTTGTATATTTGGTTTTTCTAATTGTTCGTCAACACCATCATTTGTACGAATATGTATGATTGGTTTTTGTTCTTTATTTTGTGAAAAACAAATAGATTGTCCAGTTCTACCTTCAAATAAAATACAACCTGGTTCGATAGTTACAGCGTTTTGATTTTTAAGTTTGAAATCATCTAATTCAATTGCACTACCTAATCTACTTGCTATATTATTATTAGGTACACCTTTTTCATTTACTATATCAGTATAATAAAACTCACCGTCTATTTCAGTAACAAATACTTTTTCACCTGCAACCGGTACAGTTATTTTATGTGGTGATAATGGTTTGACATTACTTACTACATTACCAGTCTTAGTAAATGTACCTGTGATTGAACCCCTACTGAAAGGTACGTTCATAGTAACTTCATCAACAATTACAGTTTCATAATCGTGATGTATAACATTACCTGCGTTGATAGATTGTCTAATTTGTCTATCTATCTCTGGTCCTTTTACAAACTTGTCAGGTAAAGGGTTTGGTGGATATACATTTGTTGGCTTTTCGTTATATGCCATTTAATTTTCCAATGATGATGTTTTCTCTATTTTACTTTGAATTTTATCGTTTTCAACTTGTATGTCTTTGACAGCATCCTCGAGATTAGTCATAAGTTGATTTTTTTCATCGTCAGATAAACCAAACTCGTCTTCTGAAGATGCTCTTTGTTCTGCGGAAATAAGACGCTGAACAATACCTGCCATCTTAACAAGTTGGTCATCATTCCTAACGTTGATTTCAAGATACTCTTTTATCATAGGTACGATTTGAACTGCAGTATCACCGTCTTTTATGAACTGAACTAGTTCTTTAGTTAAGACATCAAGTTGTTTTTTATTATATTCTGTGTTATCATAAATATCTTTGAATAGTGAAGAAAGTGATTTTCCATCAAAGATTTCGTAATCAATAGCCATAGTTTACCTAAATGTTATTACTTAATAATAAATATGTACTACTTTAAAAATAGTAATATATAAATATATATTGAATCAAATAATTTATTAACATTATAGTTATTTATAGAGGTTACTCGGTTCTGTAAAATTACTGAGTGACCTTTTTTTCTAACTAACGGGAGAAAACCAAATGAAGGAAGTCGTAACACAAGTCAAAGGATATGTTGATGATTTAGCTCATCTATTAATGTCTTTTGTAGCTATCGGTGCTGTATCTGAAGTAATCTTTGGGTCTGGTATCTTTGGCGTTAATGTTATAGGTAACCTTACATCCATCATTAATAAGTTCGGCGAGTCGGGTTTCGCTGGGCTTGTCGCCTTGTTGGTGTTGGTGGGTTTATTTCGAAAGTAGGACCGAAATAGTCTTATATTTCCTACAAGTGTAAGACACAAAAAAAGGGAAGTGAAAGCTTCCCTTTTTTGTTTATAGTAAATGTGAGATTTATATCGTAATCAAAAAATTGAACCTGTATTAGTAGTGTCGATATTACCAGTAGTACTAAACTCTTCTACCATATTATAGTAGTAGTTTTTCATTTGATTAATAACACGAGTGATGTGTTGAGTGTTAGAACTTGTCATCTCACGAATCATAATATAAAGAGCTTTTTTATTAAAATTCTCTATATTTTGTCTACGTCTAAATATTTCTAAAACTGAATCTGCAACAAGAATATCTTTTTGTCTTTTAAAAATATTAGTAATATTATTTTCCCAATACTCTAACATCTGTTCTACAAACTCACCATAATATTCAGTAACTTCACCTGTAGTAGCTTCCCCATTTACATCACGATTAAAGTCAAGTACAGAAATATCATCTTGAGATTTCATTTTTTTATAGTTGTTATTATTATTTAGAATCAAATAATTTTTACCAACTACAGAAAAATATGAAAAGGCTCTACCTTTATCAGGTCTATACTTAGGCATTTGCATTACGAGAAAAGAAACAACCTCATCTTTTACATCTTTAAAAGAATAATCAAAATAATAAAACTTAAAAGTATGAATCAGATTTTCAGCTAATTTATCAAAAGCAGCTGCAATCTCTTTACTATAAATTTCATTTCGTACAACAGGACTATCACTATCATTGTATCGAATGATTGCCTCTTGTACTGGTGTACCAAAATATACTTTACTTTTTTTACGTCTTTTCTTAACTGCGGGCATTGACTTGCTCTCCTCTAAATTGTTCTAATTGTTTTACTGTATCTTGTATTTGAGAAAATACTGCTCCAACTTCATCATCAGATTTGAAGGCACCTGACTCATCTATATTTTCTAATTCTGTATTTACTTTATTTACTTGACTTGAAAAATTCTCTACCCAAGTTTCTAAAGTCTCTACTTTTCTTGTTAAGTTAAAAGTTGTATATGCAAATGTTACTGCTATACAACTTGCTATTATTTCAAGTACCATTATTATTCTCCAAACAGTTCGTTAAATAAATCTTTAGATTTTTTTGAAAGAACATCAGGTGTTTCTTTTTTCTCTACAGCTTGTTTTATTCTTTCAACTTTTTCAGCTTCTTCTTTTTCTCTAACACCTCTAAGTTCTGGATTAAGAACTTCATCATAGTTTATTTCTGAATCTTTACTGAACATATACTGTTCTTTTTCCCAACGAGTTGCTAACATATCAGCTTGATGTAGTAGGTACGGTAAATTAGTTTTTAAATTCTTAGCTTCACCATATCCCATATAATATCCTTTGTTCGCTTCTTCATACATACCATCAGTAAGTCGTAAAGCTAAATATTCTACTTCACTCATCTTAATATCAAACTGACTTAACAACCATACAGACCTATCTGTAACAGTCATATAATGAACTCTATTATCATACTCATACATCTTACCTTGATTCTTTCTATGCCACTCTGATTCATTTGGTATATAATAATCAAAATCCATATTACCAACTTTACCTAAGTCGTGATGTAAAGTACAGAAAATAATTTCTTCTTCACTATATTCATCTGTATGTAGACCAAGTTCTTTATATAACTGATAAGTTTTTAAAGCAAATCTTGTAACGTTTAATATATGACATATATAACCACCTGGAAATGCATTGTGATAATACACGACTCCACTTGCAGGTGCAAACATCATTCTATCTTTAAAATAGTCATACATTTTTAAAATGTTATCTTTACGTTTACCTTCAAACGTATCATTAATTAATTCAATTACTTCATTCCATTTGTCTTGTAATTGTTCTGGTGTTAATTGCATTATATCTCCTTAAAAGAAATCGTGATTTGAATTAGTTAAGTCAACTCTAGTATTGCTTAATCTCTTGAATAATGGTTTATACTTCTCAAAAGTTTTTCTAGGATTATCACTTTTAACCATTTCATCAATAGACTTTAACAACTCTCTCATATCTTTTGACAATACTTGTTCTTTAATATAATCGTGACTATAAACATAGTACTCAGCTTTTTCAATTGCTTCTTTAAATAACATAAAGTTATGTAAACGAATTGCCATTGTACATTGACCCTGCCACTCTACTGTATCGTCCCAAGTTAATGCATCAGATAAATACTCTCTGTCAAACTCAGTTGATATTGGTAAATGTTTTGGTTCTAAGTCTTTAAATGACTCATCATACTTCGGTACATTGATAGAAGTGAATGCTGGTTTTTTAAAATTATAACCTAGATAATAAGAACCAAATACTACTGCTCTATCTGGTGAAGAACTATCAGTAGTAACAACGACATTAGAGTCAACTTCATTTAAAGATTTTTGTAATTGATTCAACATTAAAAAGTCTTTTACTTTTGAAATACCTAAGATATGAAAATATTTATTTGTTTCTTTTAAATGTTCACCACCTTGTAGTAATGACATAACACCAGACATAAATGTGAAGATGTTTCTACCACCACCACCGACAGCCCAACCTTGAAACGGATAATCTTTCATTTCATTGTACCAGTTTATATACTCTACATCATTCGTACCTTGTACAACATTTAAGAAATCAGTTTTACCTGATTGATTATCTGCAAAGTATTTAAAGTTGTCTTTACTAATTTGTAAACATTCTTCATACATACCTTCGTATTTAATCTTCGGAGGAATATCTAAGTTCAAAGCAATATCAGAATTATGTTCTAACCAATTGAAAATTCTATCTCTAATAGAGATATCCCATTTGATTGCTCCAGATGCAATTTGATAACCACCAGAGTCACCCATAACAAGATTTTTATCAGTAAGACCTAAATCATTTCTGTAATCTTCTTTTTTAAAATGATGACCTGCTGTAATTAATATATCAGTATGTCTATATCGTTCTGGAAATTCTTCACTATAAAATCTGATAGATAAATCGTTTTTTAATTTAACATTCTTTGCTAATGAACTACCCATAGCTCCAGCTGAGAACGATGGGAAATATATAAATTTACTCATTTTAAATAATCCTGTATTTCTTCTGAATCTTCAGTTTCCCAAGGATAAACAATCCACTTGTCTCCTTTATCAATAACTGAATAATCTGGTTTAACAATACTTTGTTCGTGTTCGTGAATAGTAACAATATAACTCTTGTCGAAAGTCTCTTCATAGAACTTTAAAGTTTCACCTGTATCTGCTATATCATCAATAACAACAAAGTCATCAAATTCACAATCAAAAGGATTTTCTATATACGGTAAATCTAACTTATGACTCAACATCACAGCTAGTATGACTCCACCTCTTGGTATACCATACACACCTTTAAAATCTTTTTTAGTTTCTTTGAGATGAAAAGCTATATCTGTAACAGCCTCATCAATCACATTCCAACTTACAAATTCTTTCATTTTAAATCCCTTATAAAGTTATAAAATTCTTCTTTTGCTCTAGCTGTCTTTTTAAACGCTCCACTTAACTTAGCAGTTTTCATAGTCGCATCGTGTTTAACACCACGAATACAAGCACACATATGGTTAGCTTCTACCATTACAGCAACACCAATGTTTTCTTCACATACATCGTGAATGTGGTCGTGTACTTGCATTGTCAAGTTCTCTTGTACTTGAGGTCGTCTAGCATAAAACTCAACAATACGATTTAGTTTACTAAGTCCAATAACTTTACCGTTTGGTGTTGGGAGATAAGCTACGTGAGCATTACCAACAAAAGGTAAATGATGATGTGAACAAAATGAATGTAATTTAATATTACCTTGAAACACCATACCATCATAACCATTAATATTATCAAAAGCTGTTATCTTAGGTGGTTCAGAATATACACCTTCTGCTAAATCATTAACAAAAGCCTTAGCAACTCTCATCGGTGTATCTGAAGAATTAGGGTCACTTTCCCAATCAAACCCAAGAGCTGTCATATAACGACCATAATGTTCAGCCGCTTCAACTATCATATTTAATTTTTCATCTTGTGTTAATGGTCTATTACCATTCGCATGTTTTAATTTATCCATATGTAATTGTATCCTCTATGTTTGAATTTTTAAATGCTAATTTTCTATCGTTACATGCACCACACTTACCACAAGAATTACCTTCTTCACTTGGATTATAACAAGATAGAGTATTTCTAAAAATTGTTTTATAATCAAGTTCTAATTCTTCACAACACTTTACTGCATCTGTAACAATCTTATCTTTATAATTGTCTACATAAGGTAGATAATACTGTATCTTATCTGACTCAACATTACCTTCTTTAAATGCATCTTCTAGTTTTTCAAAAAATATTCTTGTTGAGTCTGGTGGTATGGTGTGAGTACCATCGTGAACACCAAGTGCAATGTCAACTGGTACATTTCTATCTTTCACAATCGATACTGCATAACCATAAATTAAACTTGAGAATATTGCATTTCTATTTGGAACAAAATTTGTTTTCATTTTATCTTCATCAGTTTTACCAGATGGTACATAAATACCATCACTAGTAAGTGACGAGTTAAACTTACCCATAAAAGAAGCAAGATTCATTGTAGTATGTTGTACATTAAATTTATAAGATTTTAAATACCTTAAATTAATAAGTAATCTATTTAGTTCGAGTTCATTTTTTTGACCATAGAAAAAACTCACAGCATGTATTTTATTGTAACCACGATTCAACATATGAACTAATAATGCTGTTGAGTCTAAACCTCCACTAATACTTAATACACCTTCTCTATTCATTAAACACCTCTTTCATCTCCATAAGTTATAATATGTAATCTATCAGTAAAATTGTAACCTTCACGTACACAAATTTCTGTTAACCATTTACGTCTTTCATTTAATTGATGTCGCTCAAGACCTTCAGGCATTAGATACACCATATGATTTGGAACATTTAATATTTTTTGTAACTCTTTTACTTCTTCTAAATCTTCTTCACTAGAAATTACAGGTTTTAGTTGATAATCAGGATGATGTTCTATAAGTTGTTTCATAGCATCATAATTACAACGCCACTTCTCGTGTTTCTTTTTATCACCTTCAGTAACAACTTTACCTGTATATGGCATTATTGTACCAGGTCTTGGAGTACTATTTGATAACTTCGGAGATAACGAAATTAAATCTGCCATAGTAGAAACATACTCACTACCTTCAGTTTCTATCGTGATAGTTTGATAATACTCTTTACCTATCTTACAAAGTTCTTTTAACATTTTGGCATGTAAAGTAGGACCTCCACCAGTAATCATAGTGTGATGAATATGAGAATTTTTTCCATAAAACTCTCGAACATCTTGGTAAGTAAAATTACCTTTCTCTGGTTTCCAAGAACTATAAGGTGTATCACAAAACGAATCAGCAAACTGACAACGTAGTCTACAACCACTTACTCTGATTAAGATATGTGGTACACCCAAAAGTTTACCTTCACCTTGTACACAAGCGTACATTTCATTTATAGGAAGAATTTTATCTGACATACTCAGCGTGATTGTTCTCGTGTTCCCATACTTCTACTCGTGTAATCTCAACACGATTATTTGTTTTCTTTTGAATCATTGGATTTAACATATCATATAGATAACGACAAGACTCTTCAATACCAGGATAATAACCATCAGGTAGTATATTTAAGTGTATACCTCCGTGACTTTCTAATTCTTTTAATTGTGGTAATAAAGGGTCATCATTAGCAATTAAAACTCTATGGTCCCATTCTGCTTCAATCCATCTTTTTGCATCTTTTAAATCACCGAAATCCATAACCCAACCTCGTTCGTCAAGTTCTGATGCTTCGAATGTTAATCGGACATATCTTCCATAACCATGTACATAACTACAATGTCCTTTGTCTCGCCATTGACGATGACCTGTAGTGATAGGACCAAATCGTTTAGTTGATTTGAATTTCATATAAAACCTCTAATTTATCGTATACAATATACGACATTATTTGTTATTTGTCAAGTATTATTTTACCAATAATTAATTTAATATTTTTGATTCGTACTCGTCTGTAAGTGTTAAGTCTGTTTTTACTATTTTTGCCTTCTCAAATTTATATGGTTTCACGTCAATAGATTCTAATATATCAATACGATTAACCCAACGAGGATGCATTGTATCTCGAACTTGGTACACACCATCTTTTTTATCAGTACCTTTTAAAATGATAAAATCACCGTAGTCTAACCATCCACCCCAACGTTTCAGAAGATTTCTACTCACCGCTATAAATTTATAATTGGACGCTTCTTGGGTCCTAATCTTCGTTCCATCTGCGAGAATGTTCGGTGTAGAATCTGTCTGATAACTTACGGGTTGGTACATTGTGACTGTCACATTCATTCCCTCGGTTTCATACTCATTTAATTTTTCTGATAATATATTATTCCTATCAGTAAGTGATTGAATAAGTATGTTTTTATCATTGAGAAATTTTGTAGATATAATACCATTAGCATATGTAATTAATACTATACTAAGTAATACTAAACTAAGATTCTTCTTCATTTTTGTCCTTTCATATAAATATCTTATATTTTATCAAAATGTAATTTTTTTACTCTTCTTCCCAATCACTAATTTTATTTTCTTCTAAAGATAATTCTTCAATTAATTCTTGTACTAACTGCCACTCTTCAACGTGAAGAGCATCTTCTAACTTTTCAATTAGCTCTACTGTGTCCATAAATAAGTCCTTAAAGTTATACTTCTAAGTATTTAGTAAGTAAGATTTTCGTTAAAATTTGTTACTTGAATAAGTTCAGTTTTTGAATGATATTCTGAAATATTAAGAGCACCTACTTGTACAAATGATTCTTTTAAACTTTCGTAAATATGCGAAGGAGTTTTTTCGGTAATAGAGAAATTATATGCCAAGATAACCGAATCAGCTCCACAAGCCAATCCCTTACATACATTATTAATATTACTAATACCACCATTAGCGATAATAGGAATGTCATACTCGTCACCAATACTGACTGCATCAAGAATAGCAGAAACCTCAGGAACGTTGATACCTGTCTGAAGATTTGATTTAAAGAATTGTTCTTTACTGTTTCCGACTCTAACTGCATCCGCTCCTTTGTCACATAAGTATCGTACGCCTTCTGCTGTTGCAACTGGTCCACCAATGACTTCAATTCCTTGTACGTTAGTTTTGATTTTTTCAATTATATCTCCTGCTAGTTTGTGATAACCACCACCATCTATAACTAATACTTTACAACCATTTTCTACTAAAAATTCTACTGTTTTTAAATCTGATAAACTAAGTATAGTATTATTTATAGCCATACCATTTATATCTAATAATACATCATCTAATCTACTGATTATAGGTGTATCAATAAATAGTGACTTAGTTAATCTTGTTTTTAAATCTACATCACTATAATTTATTTCTGAATACTTAGGTAAAATACTAACGTCATTATAACTCAGATATTTTTTCAAAGTAAGCCTCCTATTAAAAGTGCAGAAGTTAAAGAACAAATTACTACAATTAACCACTCACCTAATGTTAACTTTCTTGTTCTTGTTGTAATAATCCTGTCAGAAGGAAACATAGACCAATACTTTTCTTCCGTATAATATTGTTTTCCAACTTTTATTGTTTTCTTTGATATCACTCTTTTCATATTTGTATATCCTGTAAATATTTAGGAACGTTTTGTTGTATGTAATGTTGTATAACAAACGCTTCAATAAAGTGAGTCATTAAGAAAAAGAAACTAAGTAATGGTACATAAATTTTAAAATCAAGATTAAATTCTGTTAAACCTAACCAGAGTAAAAATACCATACCTATACTCTTAGTTAAAAAACTGGCTGCAGTAAACCCTAAACTCATAATACTACCACGAGCTACAACTACATATACACCAATAACCATATGTAATAGGTTTAAGAATATTGGTGCTAAGACACCTAATAAAAAATAAATCATAACTCTTCCCTAACACACAAATATGCAAAGTAAGTTGATAATATTAATACTAATAACTCTAACATTTATTCACCTTTTATAATTAAATAAGCTGCTCTGAACCAACAAAATATAGTACAGAAAATTAAAAAATACAACATTATGTTATTGGTCCTCCTACATAAATTTCCCAATCACCACTATCGATAAGTGGTTTTGCTTTTTTCCATTTTAATTCTTTTGATTCGTTACCATCAGTAATCATAACGATTTCATTTCTTCCAAACTTTTCTGTATTAACTACAGTATTTATAACTTGTCTATCCATACACGATATACCATTTAAATGGTCAATTTCGTGTTGTACACAAATTGATTCTAGTAAACGTATCTCAGCATCTTCTTTATTTTGTTGTTCTTTTTCCCAACTACCTTTACCATCACTTGGATTTTCTTCACCACTAAAATACCAATTACTATCTTCTTGTTCAGTTTTAATTATAATATTTTTATAACGTTCAGTTTGAACACCTTTTTTAGGATAACTTAAACAACCTTCATAAAAAGGTATCTTACTCCAAGTCTCAATAATTTTAGGATTGATTAATATTATTGGTTCACGAACATTAACAACAGCAACACTAGCATCAATCCCAACTTGATTAGCAGCCAAACCAATACCATCTTTCCGCTTCGTGAGGACATTGAATAAGTCTTTTGCAATATCCATTCCTTCATCTACACTTACCTCTTTTAATTTTTGATTTATTACAGGATTATTTTCTTTAAAACAATTAATTACTTGCATTAAGTGTGACCTTATATTCTATTAATGCTGCACATTCTGTACACCAAATTGGTTTAATAGTTTTGTGATTTGAGTATGAAGTTAAATGGTCTTCCATATATTGACGTACGAGTAAATAATCATTTGAATTGTATTTAAATAATAATTCTTGTGTTGTACTATCTTGACCACAACATACACAAACACCTTTTTTAGTTTTATCACTTTTACTTTTTAATATAAATCCACCATCTTTATTTTTTAATAAATTATCATTGAAACCCATTAAAATAAATCCTTCACGTAAGTTATAAACTTAGACCAATACAACGTAATTGTTGTTATTAAAACACCACCTGATAATAGTATACTAGGATGAGAGTGTTCTCCACAGAAACCTATAATGTGTTTAAAAAAATGTAATACTTCGTTCATTAAAACCTCGGTGTATTATTGTTATCTGACATTTTTGTTGCTATGTAAAATAATAAAAGAACGACTACAAACTCAAACATCTATTCTCCAAAATTATGATTTAAAAATTCTTGTTGTTTTTTAGCCGCTTTCTTTAAAGCTGCTTTCTTTTCTTTAGCTCTATCTAAAAGTATTTGTTGTTGTGTCCTACGTTTAGTTTTTACTTTA
>Ga0209404_10000638_pt1 | contig 26844 bp, 33 predicted proteins | sample TroAtlMetagenome_2_FD_187447 | JGI IMG/M metagenome (GOLD analysis project Ga0209404, IMG submission 187447) | Marine eukaryotic phytoplankton communities from Atlantic Ocean - Tropical Atlantic ANT8 Metagenome (SPAdes) (version 2) | ecosystem: Environmental > Aquatic > Marine > Oceanic...
CTGTCTCAAACATATACGCTGAGTTCCTAGAAAGCATAGGCATATGTTCCTTCATATCTTCTGGTATATCTTTAGCTATCTCAGTGTGATACCACAGTAGATGTAACATGTGAGCTGCTGCCCACATATTAGCCAGCACAAGTTGAGGTGTTTCATCTTGTGCTTCACCAGTACATCCCGCTGCATGTATAGGTGAACCTGTCGTGTCAGTTAGTATGTCAGGATAATAAACCCGTGGATCACATGGAGTCCCACGCATACTAGACTCATAGAAGTATGCATCAGCATCAGTGTAACCGTTACCACCTATGATTGATTTGTATCCCTGAGTATCACATGCCTCCAGTATTAGTTTCCTAGCTGGATGATTATCGGCACAACCAAGAAGCCATGTGTATTCTGGTGAACCAATGACCCCTTCCAGTTCTCCTGAGAAATACCTAGGTACTGTATACATCATGCACTGAGCTTCATTCTTATACCTAGATGAAAGTGCTTCCGCTTTGTTAGAACCTATATCTTCTTTCCTGAACAGTTGCCTGTCCATGTTCTTCAACTCTAGATCATCCCCATCATGTATAGTAATGGAATCATGTTGATCTGCTAGTTTAACCAGAGCAGGTAGTAACCAACTACCTACTCCGCCTGCTCCTATTATATGATAATGTCTGTTCATGTCATTGGGTATATTAAAAATAAACATTTATTCTACTGTTCGTGATCTAATGCATTCATCTAAGATGCTCTGTGATAAAGTTCTTTTTTCACATTGAGTTATCTTAGATCTAATAAAGTACAGTGGATTCAGAAGCATATCTGTATGTTCATCACCCATTCCCTCTATCCTGTTACCTTGCCTAAGGTAGATCCATATCAACTTCCACAGTTTCTCCCTACCTAAGCTTCCCATTGATTCTAAAGATCTTACATTAGAAAACTCTTCAGGCCTGTCACTCATTATAGATGTAATAATTATAGCTTCGCTTTTTATTGACCTCTCTTCTAGATCACTCATCTCTGAGACAAGTTGATTATCTATAATCGTCATTGACTTTGGTATTGAATTTATTTTCATTGTTATACGCTTATATTTTCTAAGTAAGTTTTACTGAAACTCTCCATAAGAATATGAGCAGGACACGGAACACCTAACTGCTGGTTTGTATCTGTACAAAACCTGAACAGTACTGATGAGTTCCTACCTTTAGTTGAGTTTGTTAAGTCAGAGTTCCAAGGAGTGCTATAGAATAAGTCTATGTTCTTCTTAGTTGCATCAACAATTCCTATGTCCTCCATGTAAGTTTCACCAAAACATATCTCACTGTTCTCATAAACATTACCTGTAGGTAAAACAAACCACCCTTTAGATTCCTCATGCCATTTATTACTTTCATGAGATTCAATCTTGCAGTGAAGATAACTTCTAGCTGGTCGCCATGTATTGTTATCTGTTTTCCCGTGGTACTCCATTGTAATATATAATTTTATATATTCAGGAACTACCCAGTCCAACGTGTAAGTCTGCCTGTTACTTCTAGATTCTGAATCGCCATTCCTAAATGTAGGGGACAACCATTTGTCAGGTAGTCCATCAAAATCTATACATTCTTTCTCGTTATCATTTGAGAAAAGCATAAACACATCTTTAGTTATTACTTCAAATGTTGTGTTAAACTTAAGCTTACTCAATTGAGTGGTTACTAAGCTTAGTGATATAGAATCTTCCCCTTTAGGTTCAAGCCTAGAAAAATTCATAGGCATACCAGCCATTGATGATATATTATTAACCATCATTGGTTGAGATTCTATATGACGCTTTAATCTTTGATCCATTGTACCTTTATACATCATTCTGTATTCAGGTTCGAACACACCTTGATCTGTTAGTATCAAGTGTTTTGATTTTATTATATCTTCGTATTTCATATTATTATTTATTGTATAGAAACAGAAAAACCCCCACGGATTTACCCGTGAGGGCTGCAGTTCTGCTCCTAAAAGGCTAGCCTTGTAAGGCCAGAGTTAAACAGCCTTTGAATTGGCTGCGGTTTCAACACTAATCACATCACCTTCTGTGACAGTGTTTGATTCAGGCTGAGTAGCCCCGTCGATTAACGCTTTGACATTATCGCCAAAGCCCAGTGCTGCACGTACTCTTCTGAGTACATCACCAATGGAACTACCCACTGGAACAGAGGTTGTGATGCTCCGCTCAAGACCATACTTGACGGTCACGGAAACCTCATCTGCTGCCTTTGAATTGGCCGCAGTTTCGACAGTGATTACATCACCACATCTAACAGTGTTAGACTCTGGTTGAGTAACACCACCAATTAAGGCTTTAACATTGCTGCCAAAACCTAGAGCAGGACGAACCTTCTCTAACACTTGAGCGATAGATGAACCATCCTCAACCTCGATTGTAGCTTGACGCTCCAATCCATAACGAACTGTTATATTAATCATATAACTTCTCCTATTATCCCTAGGCATTACGCCATGTTACAAGACAGGATCACACGGGATGGGAGTTCTCCTGTTTTCAGTCATCGTTGACTAGAAATTCTTACTGCAATCTACCCTTCATAGTTTATGATTGTTAAATATGCTAACAGGTTTGTGTCGTAGCCTGACTTAATAATATTATCAGCTACGTCTGGTCTTCTGTAGAATTCTTTAAGAGCATTTAGTCTCATTTCTTTTCCAGCATCACATGATAACATTCTCTTAACTCTTATGTGCTGTTCTTCAGATAGTATCTGATCTAGATCTATTTTCATTGGTGTAAAAACAGATACACAAGCGGCTATGACGGGGCAATATTCAACCCGACCCGCATCTTAATAGCGGGACTGCTTGTGTATCCTAAATTATATATCCATGTGCATTATCCTTACACTTTTGTGACTAATATTTTTGTCACTTATTAATCTCTGAGTTCTCAGTATTATATGCTCAGAGTTAGATGTAATCACTAAAGGCTTAGTCGTCTTCCTGTTTTGCTGTTCAGTAAGTTTAATATCAGGCAGACCTACATCTTTCCCTGTAAAACCTCTCAACATATTAAGCCCATCATCTTGCTCCCAGTATCCTTTGTATATAAGCCTGAGAAACAGATTAGGTAACTCGCATTGAATCGCTGGATGTAAGTGTGCCTCAGGTAATTGCCAGAATATATTAGATCCATTCTTAATTGCATACATACATTCAAGTATCTTGTTGTATAGGTTTAAGTATCCACCACTCAACCAATCTATCTCTTCCCATTTGAGATAAGTCCCATGCTTCATAGCCATACAATTTAACATGTCATGTGCCAGCTTGCGTTCCTCTTCTGATAAAGAATCACCTATAATCAATTCATCAGAAACTTTTACATAACTATGGTTCAATGGCGTGAAGTTAAAGTGTGTAGATATTCTTGGCCCATATATATACATAAGGGATGTATCCTCTGAATAATCTAGCACACTAGTTTCGCCGCTAGCTTTATTGTATAGAACAACATTGTGCTGTTCTTCATTTACTGTAGCCCACATTATTCTATTAAAGGAACTTCATACCCCTCCTCTTCTTTAAGTAACCTGTCTTTGTAATCTTTTAATACGTACTTGGCTTTCAGATCTGTTTTACTAGCATCTTCAAGCACTTCCATTATCTCATCAAAGAGTACTAACATAATTAAGAACTCGTTACTTATATCACAACAACGAGCACGTAGTTCATCATCCTCCCAATCAGTTGGGAGCCTTGGAGATCCTTTCCTCCCAATGTAAACATTTCTCGAATGGGGATATATAGGTAAGCTTAGCTTGTCCCCCTCTCTTGAAATATCAGAAGGTTGTGAGTGAATAGATGAGTGATCTTTTTCATTATAAAGATTCTCATCATGTGAATAATATGTCCTAGCCATTATTTAATTTCCTTTCTTATCTTAGCAAACCTATCCCGTCCTTCCTTAGGAGAAACAAAGTAGTCTCCTATCACGTTCCTAAAAGTCATCTGTCCTTTGTCAGATTCCTTCTTCCTCTTCTTTCTGTTTAACTTTCTCATTTGCATTATAAATCCTCCCACCAGTCTATTAGTATCATGGTTGAGAATAAGCATAGGAAGATCAACGCCGCTATACCTAGTATGTTTATTATCATAATGATTTGTTGATTAAATAATCATGGCTCTTAGCCCATTCACGTAATTCATTCACAGCTGTCTTATATAAAGGACTAGCTGTTGCCTCTGTTCTGATCGCTGTCAGATAAAAATCCAACATGCCTACAGATGATGGTGGTAGGTTTACTGTTTCCACCTTACCCTTTCCTTTTTCTTCACTCATATTGTTATCTTATTTGTTTTTGTACGCGATTATCCTCTGTCAGAATAATTGCGTTAAATCTATCTCGCCATCCCTTCTCCCTCTTGAGCTTAATGATGGCTATATCTATTCCATTCCTAGTACCTTCAACCATTACTGTTTTCCTCTTAAGTGTAACAGTAATATTAGTACCAGTTTCCTCATGTATCTTATTTACAACTCTAGTTCTAGGTAGGCTCATAACTTATCGTTGCTCCTTGTCCTGTCAGGTTTCTTACCTCTCTGCTTAGGCACTGTCTGCTGATCCCATGAAGGGTCTAGCTTCCTATCCCTAGTAGCTGCGTTAAACCAACTACTAGCACTTATCCTAACGCTCTTAACACGCTGTCTAGTGTGAGGATCTATCCTCTCAACTATCCTAGGGTCAGGCTTATGATCTTTTCTTCTTCCCATATTTTTACTTTCTCATTTAAGGTGCATGTAATCATGTCCCTTTTGTGTGCCTATCATGTACCTGTAATAGACACAAAAAAAGGACACGGAGGCTCATAGTGTGATGGTCAGTGAACTACATAAGCGGCTCACTATATGCATCATCTAATCGCCTCCATATCCCTGATAAATAAGAATAGGACGAAACAAAACCCTCGATGTATGTTATACCCATACACTCAGGCCAGACACAGGATGAGGTTAGTTGAGGTAAGTATCCAAAGGACTCTTCTTAATGCCCAGTATCTAACCCTTCCTTCGCAGACATGAAGCACTCCATGTCCACTACTAGCTACCCCGAAGTTGGTAGCACCTAATCAGTCTCGCATACCCTTGCAACGACCACCTTGTCTGTTCTCACTTGTTCTCCAGAACCTATACCGACTTAAAGTCTATGGCTTCTGCAGTTAACTAAACTGCCTATCGCACAAATGCAGACACAGATCGACCTGATCAGATCACACAGCTCCCGCTAGTTCACTTGGAACCACGTACATGTTACGCATCCCATTAGGACACGACACACGTACAGCGTCACGCTGGCACGTCAAAGAACATAGTAGGCATAAATCCTACTATTCGAACACAACGTAACAGTCTTTGACTGTCACATAACTAAGCATTACTTAGCCTGTCGGTTCGAAATTATCAGATTAACGTGATAGTGTTAACCTGATGATTTTGAACAGTACTGGTATAAACAAAAAAAGAACACACCCCCAGCTTGGGGGCGGTTCTTTGTGGATTTTTACGACTGATAATCAATATCAGTCCTAAGATCAATTCTCACAGTCCTGACACCTGTACGATCAATATCATTAAATGTTCTGACATTCTTAGAAACATGAGCATGACCCGCTGTATCTAAATGGGCTTGTGCTTCTTCTTTGCCTAATTTCTTGACCAAGGCATGAGCTTCTTTTACCTCAGACATTAGAGCTTCTTCAATTTGCCCTTTTGTCCCAGTGATGAACTCTTGTAGAGTTTTTAATCCGTTGTGCTGCAATGCTTTTGGAGCATTTACACGAACTGCTTGGATGAACTCGGGACGCAATTGAGTGGTGTCTTTGATCCCCTCTATAATTGGGAACGGTTCTTTCTCGCTCAATTGGTCCTTATTTGCGTTTTCAGGGACTTCACTCTCAACGCTTGGTTGAGACTCATTAGGTACTTCTGGAGTTTCCTTAGGAGCTTGTGAACGTGCCTTATCAGCTTTATCTGTCGATGTATTCGACCCTGTAGTAATAGTATTATTAGTCTTTGACATAATAGTATTTAGTTTGAATTAAGAAGTTGAGACTTTCTAACCGATAGGCTAGTCCCTCTCAGATAGTAAACGATCCCTTTTGCCCTTTCCGTTTTCAGTATTAACAGAAAAGGGAAAATCTTCATTTTGTTGGTGTTATTTCCTAGAATGGTTCAGGTCGAGAAACACCTAGGGGGTGGGAGCGGGGCTATGGGGGTTATCGCGGTATATATAAGTATACCGTGTTGCGCGACTTTAAGCCCATTTCATGAAATGACTTTCCATGAACCCTAAATGTAGTAGGCTGTCTGAGCTATGTCAGATTTAATTCTATCGCTGCAGGCAGCTATTAACGAGCTGGACGAAACTAAAGACTATAAAGCGGTGAGAGTATTAAAGAGAGCCATAGAACAGGCTAAGAAAATAGGATCTATCCTTAAATAACGTCTGTATATCCTTTATTTTCTAGTAGTCCCCATGCATTTACATGCATTACCCACGGAGATTTACAGGAATTACTTAAAGGAAAAGAGAAAGTCTTCTTACCTATGATCAAATCGTAGGGAATTATTAGGAATAACTGGTGTCTTAGAGCTACGAAGACGTATATATCTATGTCTTCTATGTTTGGAACAGTAGTTTTCCTAGCTCCAGATCTCATAGTCCACCTATAAGTGGACCCTCTTTGAGAGTCTGAGGACTTAACTTGAATTTTTTTTATGAACTTATTCTTGGTAGCTATCTTATCGTAGGGTGCATAGTCACCCTCTGGGGTAGATACTACCCAATCTCGTTTTAATAGTTCAGCTGTAACTATAGATTCAGCTACACATCCTGATTGTCTGTTGCAATTACTTGGTCGCATACCCAAAAGAATCTCTGGGCGGTGCATCTGGCAGATCACTAATATTATCAATTAGAGAAGGAACTCTCATTTTAGTATATTGGGGTACAAATTCTACATCTACTTCCCCTACAGGCCCATTCCTTTGTTTGGCAACTATTAAAGACAATGGATATGGCCTATCCATCTTATTGTCAATGGCATTGTCCCTATGAATCATGACAACAACATCGGCATCTTGCTCGATAGCCCCGCTATCTCTTAGGTCAGTTAGCCTAGGTTTCCTGTCATTCTTTGCTCCTTCGCGGGATAATTGAGATAAGCATACTACTGGTACGTTTAGTTCTCTGGCTATTTGTTTAAGAGCGGAGGAGTATGCTGCTATTTCTCTATCTCTAGTTTCGTATTTCTTATTTGTGCTTATGATCTGAAGGTAATCTACAATGATCATATCAATACCGAAGTCTCGTTTATATCTTTTAGATTTAGATTTAATTTGATGGATTGTAGAGGAGGGGGAGTCATCTATGAAGATGGGGTACTTTGCTACATAATCAATGCCTAAGGAAATTTTTTTTAATTGGTCATTTGACAGATCACCTTGTAGACAATCTCTGTAATTGAGGTTCATCTTGGAGCATATGGATCTCATCATGATTTCTGGTGCTGACATCTCTAAGGAAAAGAACAGAACCTTTTTACCTGCTTGAGCTGCAGCATCTGCTATACAGATTCCTAGTGATGTCTTACCTACTGATGGTCTAGCTGCAATGATATTGAGATGTCTATTGTTAAGACCGTTAATCATTTTATCTAGGTTGGTGAGACCTGTTGTTATACCAGTGACCTTACCTTTATTTTCAAAACAAGTTTGGAAAAATTCTACAGCTTCAGGTGCTACTTCCTTATAAGTCTTTATAGACGTTTCTTTATCCTTATCCCTGCATAGACCCTCTACGCTCTCGTAAAGGCCTTCTAGTACCCCTGCAGGCTCAGCATGACCATCTGTTGATATTCTATGAGATACCTCATCGCACAGCTTCTTAGTTTCTCTGGCTTTGTGTAGGTCAGTTAGTATTCCATAGTAGTACTCCCAGTTGAACGAAGAGGGAGTTAATGATTCACATTCGTCCATGAATGCTATGGCATTTGTTTCCCTGTTGGATTTCAGTAGCTCATGGGAGATAGATACCCTGTCTACGATCTTACCTGTCTCGTTTAGCTTTAAGATAACCACCATTGCGTTGACGCAACTGTGGTTCGTTAAGAGTTGTAGTGGTTTTTCTGTTTTACCTAGAAGCTTATCTACAACTTCAGGGTCCATCATTATGCAACCTAGGAGAGCCTTTTCTGCGGTAGGGTCTTCTAAGTGGGTTTTCTTATTGCTCATTTCCTTTGTGATAGAGATATTAATTAACTAAAGATATTAATGTGTATTATTTACTTGTGTTAGAGATATTAGTATTATATAATATATATATGTGATATAGATGATACCCCTTGGTTATCAGGAGTATTTTTCGTATATTTCCCTATTAACTGGGTCATTTTCCATAACAGTTAGTTCATTTTCCTCAACTGCTCTGTCTTTTTCCATAGTTACGCTTAGGTTATTTTCCATAACAGTTGGGTTATTTTCCACACTGTGATCTATTCCTGTGTAGGTGTTAACCTTGGATCTGTTATTTGTTTTAACTACTAAGCCTTTTGCTTCCAGTTTTGGGAGTTTCTTGTTGATAGTCTTCCATGTGATGCCTGTCTTCGATGCGATTCTATTAACGCTCATGTCGCTTTCACAAAGTAGGCATACATAGATCCTAAAGCTTTGTGCATCTAGTCTTATTCTGTTCAGTTGTGCTATTGTCATTGTTCAAAAAAAACTCCCCCAGCGAGTCAAGTTAATTGCAGAGGTGGCGCTAGGAATGAGCAGAACTAGCTAGAGCCCTTGACCCGTAGGGGGATAAATTTATTGTTGTTATTGTGGAAGACCGCTAACCTGCTCTTGGCCTTGCCACCCTCTGCGTTGAGAAAGCTAGGCATTAGCCAAAAATGGCACAAGGTTTTTTTTAAAAAAAATGTATTTTGATGAAAAGCTCCTGAAAAAAATAGCAGAAACAGGGGTTATAACCCTCCCTCAAATGAAGCTAGTATGGGAGGTTATGCAGGAAAAAATGCTTGAAAGACTGGTTGAAGATCAGGAATCAATAGACTTAGGCTTTGCTGAATTATATCCAATACCATATAGGGCGAACTGGAAGAATAGTCTCTATGATGAGTTCAAAAACATAGGTCAAGACTTCAAAGGCAAAGGTCATGATGCTTGTGTAAGCATTGCTCAAGACAAGGGATTATGGGCAGAAATGAGTAATACAAGATTGCTAGCATTTAAGAATGAACATATTTATTGGGGCCTTGAAATCACACCAAAGAAGAACTGGTGGGATAATACAATTAGATCTGAAAAGAATAAACGGTCAAACCTAAGTGCTGCAGATTATTGCAGATATGTGGCGAAGTCTGTTTACAAACTAAAAGGAAAACTACTAGATGTCTATCGTTCGTTCATATCGCAAGCGTCTATCCCGTGTGGGGGCATTCGCAACAGTCGCACTGCAGGGGGCCATTTCCTTGTGCCGTTCATTAAGTCCCGTCAAGTGTCTGCCAAACATCCTGATAACAGGGGGCCGATTGATGTGGTGGTCAATCTTCGGGATGCCTTACACGCAAATGGTGGACTCGACCACACGGCTGGCGAGATACCGAGAGTGCTGGCAGTGTCCGATATTCAACCACAAGAGAAAGACTTGCGGTAGCCATGAAGAGCCTGAATTAGGCTGTATGTGCTATATGCCACTGAAAACTAAATACAAAGATGCAACATGCTGGGGAAGAGATAACGAATTAGAATTTGGATGGAATGAGTGATACAGGAATAATGCAAGAAGACGAAAGACCTATGGATATGCCAGAGGGTGAGACTACTGTTGTCCCACCTACAAAGGGGATGTTCTCAGCTAAAGAAGCTAAACAAGCCGCAGCTAGTACTGGATTAGTAGCTGTTAAAAGAAAGAAATATTCTGAGTTAAAGAAGCTTGGAGACTTCATAGAGAATGAAGGAGTTGTAAAGACCAGCATTGGTTATGTTTTCCTATCAGCAGAGAAGCTTGAACCATTAATGCAGCTTGCTGCTGATATAGCATATGAATCTGATGATGATGCAATAAAGCTACAAGCAATAAGTAAAGCTGTTGAAGTATCTAAACAACTCACCGAATCCGCTAAAATATGCGGGAATATGGTGAATAATAAGCAATTGAAGTCCGAAGAAACTAAAAAGAAAGCTAGCTTCATGCCCGGACAACAACTAACACCAATACAAATCAATGACCCAAAACAAGTCACTATCAGCGGAGGACAGCCTGACAGCGGAACAAGCTCAGGAGGCGATAATATTAACGCTAAAGAAAATGCAGGACAAACCGAGCCCAGCTTTCATGGCGGGGATAATGTCGCAAGCACTGGATCTGAAGACCAGCATGGCGAAGAAAGCAGCGGAAGTTAAAGTAGAAAATTTAATCTTATTTGATAAGAAGCAAAGCGACTATGGTAGTAAGAATATAGCAGCTTGGGAGAAGAAAAACTTAAACATATTAGGTGTTGGATTTCGGCTAAATGATAAATTGCAAAGAATGATGAACCTAACATGGAAACGGATAGAGAACAAAGAATCGTCAGAAGCACAGAATGAGCCTATGCTAGACACAGCGAAAGACATAGAGAACTACGGTACAATACTGGAGTTACTAGAGTCCGATGAATGGAGTTAATATTATGCCAACAGCAGGAAAGAAAAAATTCCCGTACACGAAGAAGGGAAAAGAAGAGGCGAGGAAATACGCTAAGAAAAAAGGTTTAACCGTTAAAAATAAAAAAGGTAAATATTAATGGCTGATCCAAGATTAAAAAAATCAAGACCTACTCAAGCTCAATCATTATATGATTATATTGTTAGGAGCGAAGGTAGAGGAAAAGAAGGAAGACCCGGTTACGCTTATAAAGATCATAAGGGTAATTTAACAATAGGGGTTGGACATCTTGTTACTGCCAATGATCCAGTCCTTAAAAGGATAGCAGGTGGAAATTATGACGCAATTAGGTCTGGCCGAATGCCTTTAAGCAATAAGCAGATGCAGCAATTGTTTGATCATGATTCTCAATCTAAGATCAAACTAGCAAAGAGGAAGATTAAAAACTTTGATAATCTATCTAAATCAATGCAGAATGCTGTAGTTGATGGATTTTTCAGGGGTGACTTATCTGGTAGCCCTAAGACTTTAAAGTTAATCAACAGTGGGGATTTTAAAGGGGCGGCTATAGAGTACTTAAATAATAATGAGTACAGGAAATCTAAAAAAGATAAAACTGGTGTAGCTCCAAGAATGGAGCGTAATGCTGCTATTTTTAAGTTAGCTTCTCCTGCAACTGTTAAGCCTTCTATTCCTTCAAGAAGAACAATTCCACCAGTAACTAAAAGACCATTATTAAGTGAGGGTGTTGTAAAGGGATCAGACGGACAGTCTTATTTCAGGATCAGGAAATCAAGGTAACTACATGAACGAGACACAAAAAGCTATGGCTAGGAAAGTGTCTAATATTATTTCAGAACACTTCGGTCATGGTTTAGTTGTACTCGCTAGTAACGAGATGGAAAGAGAAGACTATATAAGTTTAAGATTTTACGGAGGGGCGTTAACAGCAATCGGTATGGCTGAATACGCAAAGACATCTATAGCTGACTTATTAGGTGATGAGTCAGCTAACCCAGAAGATCTTGATGGGTTAGATTCTAAGGAGCTTGGCTGACGGGCTGTCGCCTCCTATTTGTATATCGTGAAACATTTCACCCAATATACAGTATGTAGCAGCATCCCAAACGTGTTTATGTTTATTATTCCTGACGTAGGTTCTCTTACTCTTTCCCTTTGTTTTCTTAAGGCCTCCCTTTAATGAGTCTATCATTCCGTCAGCTTTAACACTTATTGTTAATTTCCCTTCTGTAAGTAATTGTTTAGTAAGCATTACTCTCAACCTTACAGATTCAGCAAACTTAGGACATGGACTTAGTTGTATTTCACCTCCAGTTACTTGAGAAACAATCATTGCATCCCAAGTTCCAGCAGCTGATCTGAATCTATCTACAGCACTAGCATCCGACCAATGAATCCATTGATAACGCTTACCATTTACTTCTTCCCATTCACGCATCATTTCTTGAAACGCTATTGTAAAATCTTCGATTGAAACTTCTTCCCCTATAATCACAAGTTCATCCAATACATTGAATGCTGGTCCAGTTGATGTGATTACTTTTTCCATTATAACTGCAGCATGATTCTTATCACCTAAATCCCAACCAGTATAAAGTATGTCTGTGTCTTCCTGAGGTAGTAGAACATCCCAGTTGTCATATTTACCTTCAGCATTTCCTCCCACATGTCGTGAGCTAAATACTCCAGTGAAAAAAGAATCTTTAGATGTCTCAACCCACTTGCCTTCTACATAAGAAGCGTATAAGTCTGGGTCATGTGCGAAGGTAGCTTTAAGATCTTCAAATTCTCTAGGATCTAAGAAAGTATTATCTGCGACTTGGGTTTCAATTAAGTGTAGATTCTTCTGATATTGAGGTACTGGGTGATCATCTCTCCTTGCTTCTTCATACCATATCTTATATGCCCAAAAGTCTTGTCCTTCATCTTCACAAGGGTTGGTATCAGCTATCCACATATGGCTGTCGTATGGAACCCCCGGCATACGAAGCTGACCCTTTGGAAAACGGAATACATAATCCTCTTTAAAGTTAGTAAGCTCAGAGACAAATATGCAGGAAAACACTGTTCCTTTAACCTTTTGGGCTATTTCATCCTCTATTTTAAGTGAATGAAGTTGAAATTCTGAAACACCTCCATGCATATTAGTTACTTTAAAATGCTCCATTCGAGTGGCTCCATCCATTTTCATTGGCGTTTCAAGCTCACAACCTTCCAATTGTTCAGTCCATTCGGGTACAATCTTCTGATAAAGCAAATCCCACACACCAACCTTAGCGTTCTTTAAAGTGTTAGTGAATACTCCTATTCTAGCGAATGGGGTTTCCCATGCGTGACGCATTAATCTTTGAAGAACACCCCAAGTTTTAGCTGAATAACGTGGGCCTGAAACTAAAACGTAACGTCCATAGCAATTGAATATTTCAAATTGTTTTGGACTGAGGCGTGGCATCCAAGGTCCACCTTCTTGTTCGCTCATAAGCCCCGCGATAATAGTGTCGCATTTTTTTAATTCCAAGACTAGACTAGACATTAGTAAAATGTTAGACATAGTTCCTTTTAAGGAGATAGAAATATTATGCCACATAAAAAACTAGGATCTGTAGATAAGCTTAAAGCTAAGAAAGCTGCAGCCGCTAAAAGAAAAGCAACAGAAAACAAAGCTAGAGCTAATAAGAGAAAAATGCTTGTTTCGGAATTGAAAGGTCTCAAAGAAGAAGGCAAGCATTGGGAAGATGTTATTAAAAAAACAGGGAGAAAAGAAAAGGCTACCAAAGTTATTGAAGGTGTAGCCACAGCTGCTGGTTTTTTAACAGGTGTTGGGGGATTGGCAAAAGCTGGGGCTAAAGCAGCAGGTAAAAAAGCTACCAGCTTGGCAGCTAAAAGGATGAACAAGGTTTCCCAAAAAAGTAAAAATGCTGCGCGAAAACCAAGAGTAGGGGAAGCCACTACTAAAACAAAAGCAGCAGGAAAAAATCTTCCTGTAAAAAGAAAAATGATGGGTAAGTCTAATCAGAACCCGCCTAAGTTAGGATCAAATAAGAAAAAAACGAATCTTCCTGTTAAACGAAAAAAATGATCACGATCCAAATAGACTTATCAAAACCGGGGAATGAAGAGCTATCTGAGCTACTTAACTCTTACGTTGCTGGTGATTCTATTATGATGGAGAATGTTGAAGGAAGAGTTTCTTCAGCAAGTCCTGATCATGTTGAGATAGAGGTAGAGAATTTAGATTTAGAGGATTACATGTACGAGGTTCCTTCTAGGGACGAATGAGAGAAGCACCAGAAGATAATATTAAAGTTGTTGTCAATAAGGACAAACAAGGAAGATATTCTTTTTCCATTCATATCAAGCGACTCAAGCCTGATTTTGATTTGGAAAAAGGTACAGTTGTTTTTGGGCAATACAACGGGGCGACAGGTCAAATCCAAGAAGGAGTTCCTGTTAAGATGTTTTTAAAGTTGTATGGTCAAAGCTCTCTCAAGGAAAGATTTAACAGGTTAAAGAATGCAGTTGAAGAAGCAGAGAAAAAAGGAAAGCCAGTTTTGATATGATAGATTTAGATATTTTAAAAGATCACGGGTACTCTCAAGAGGCTCTTAAGTCTTCGTTCACCGCTGAAGAGAAATCAGATAAGGTAGAAAAGTTGATCAATAGGATTCGCAATAGAATTCAAGAAGGCATTTCTAGAAGCTTAAGAGATCATAAGCTATACTATGCTTTAGACTTAGCTTGGAACGCCCCACTTAGACAAGTTTCTCCTACTCTTCTTCACAGCTTAATGAACAAGGAAGATGATGACGCATCTGTCGCAAGTGCGTTAGAATCGTGGGGAGTGTCCCATCTTATAGAGGATCATGTTTCTGCTAAAGGTGAAACAACTAAAGCATTAAACCTTCCTAGGTTTTACAATATATTTGTTCCTCTTGTTAAAGCTTATGTTACTATACGTTGGGCTAGAATTTTTAACGACAGGAATCTTGTTCCTTTGTTTAAGTATGAGCCTCATAAGAGTACACAAATTAATAGGATTAAAGGGGAAATAATTACAGATCGTGTTCAAATTATTTCACAGCAGTACGATTACTCAAGTACACTTTCACAAAGTATCTTTCAGATGCTTCATTATGGTTATTGTTTTCAGTTCCCTAAAGAATCTTGGCACAGTGATAAACAACTTGTTAGAGATACTGATGGTAGTGAAAAAGAAATATATACAAGGGAAGGTATAAGATACCACATGCCACATCCTGCTAGAACCTTTTGGGATGTTGCACATAGACCGAGTAGTTTTAACTCTGATTCAGGCTGTAAGTATAGTGGTTATTGGACAATACAAAGATATGGTGATGTAAATGGAAATAAGTATTACTATAACAAGGATAAGATAAGTGCAGGTAGTATAGACTGGTTAACGTCTAATGCTAACTTTGGTCTTTATGTTAATTCTGGTTATTCAGGTACAGTAAAGTTTTTACAAAAAGAATCAGGATCTTTGTTGTTAGATCGTGAGAAGGATGTTCAATTTTACACTAGTGAGTATGATGATTATTCTGTGCTGTTAACTGAATATTTTGAAAAGCTTAACCCCAAGGAAGCTGGACTCTTTGACTACGACCATGATGTTTGGTTTAGATTTTGTTTAGCTCAAGATGACACTGTTGTTTATGCTGAGCCTCTTCCTTACTGCCCTTCAGTTTACTATGGTTATGATAGTAATGAACTACAAACTGTAAACCCATCTCTATCTTTAGAGATACTTCCGTTTCAAGATCATGTTGGTAATCTTTTAACTCAGTACTTATTAAGTATAAAACAAAATTTAACTAACCTTACATTTGTTGATGAAGATCAAGTAGGATCTGAAACAATAGAAGACATTAATGATGCTGGGCAAAATATGTATAGTACATTGAATTTTGTTGGGTACTCATCAAGGCAAGCTAGAGTAGGGCAGCACGACCCTAGCAAGGCGTTCACTTCTTTTAAGTTTCCACAACAAAACACAGCAGACGTAATCAATGGAGTTCGATCAATCTTGGATATTTTGGAGCGTGTTCTTGTTCTATCTGCTCAAGAAGTTGGTGCGGCTGCATCGCACGAACAAACTGCGGAAGAAGTAAGAAGTATTGCTAGTTACACAAGTAACAGACTTCAGTTCACTAGTTCCGCAGTCGACCGAGCTGTTTATGCTTGGAAGAAACAAGTTTATGATGGCTTGATGGCTTACGGGGAATCTCAATTCTATGCACAGTTACAAACTCCAGTTCCTAGAGAAAAGCTGGAAAGGCTTGGGTTTACCGTTGAAGATGCAGATGAAGGTATAACATCTAAACCAGTTGTGGAAGTCGTTGATAAAACTGCAATAGCTTTAGAATCATTCTCTTCTGTTAGGGACGGAATGGATAGGATTAATAATCCATCTAGTGCTAACGTAATGTCTCAGTTGTTTGGTGCTGCTATGAGTAATCCTTTAGTTGCGGAGGTTGTTGGACCTGAGCAAGCTGTAGGATTGTTGAATCAAATATTTGAATTAGCTGGAGTGCCTAGAGACTTTAGATTGAAGATGGCTAAATCCATTGAAGAACTTCAAGCTAGTCAAGAAGGGGAAGTTGATCCTCAAGCTCAAGAGCAAGCTGCTCAAGCTGGACAAGAACAACTCAATGCTCAATTCCAGCAAGCATCTCAAGCTATACAAGAACAAGTTGCTCAACAATTAATGCAAGCTAGTGAAGCAATAAGGCAGCAAGTTATTACAGACGTAGGAGGAATGACGCAGCAAATAGCAGGTCAGTCTCAAGCAAATGCCAACCAGCTTTTAAGGCAGGCTGAAATAATAGAACAGTTAGTTAGAAGAGGGGGGCAATCACCTCAACCACCCCAACCTCAAACCTTAGATACGATTTGATTAATTACGTAAAGAACTCAACTACTGATAAAGAAATTGCTGATGTCAAAGAGTGGCTCAGAGATAAAAGAGCACATGACTTCAAGAAATACGTAATGAATGATATAGCCTTCCATCAAGCAATGGGAGGTAAAGAGGCAAGCTTAACCCATCTTTCCAGCAGGGAATGGGAAGCTAATAATCATGTTGATACTGCAGCCAAACTAATAACTTTCATTAAAATACTTAATGAATATGCAAAACCAGAAAAAGAATTATACAAGCTTAGTTTTGAAATAGATCCTAATTTAGAATAATGTCTACATTACCACAGAAACCACAATTGGAGCTCAATCAAGGTATAGAAATTGAAGGAGCTATGGATGAGGAGAAAACACCTGCCAAAAAGAAAACATTAAATTATGAAGAGTCCCAATTTGAGTCTCCCGAAATAATTGAATACACAGGAAATAATTCTCAAAAAGAAAATAAAGATCAGGAAGAGGAAGTTAAGGAACCTGAAAAAGAAAACCCCAGTGAAGAAGTTGAAGATAATCTTCTTGAGTTAAGAAAAATGATGGGGATGGAAACAAAAAAAGAAAAAGAAGGAGCTAAGGAAAACCCAGAACCAGAAGTTAAAGAAGAGGAAGCAGAAGCAGTAGTAGAAACAGTAGCTGAAGTAGAAGAAGAGGAGCCCAGAAAAGAAACAAAGAGAAGAGAGTCTATTCCTTCTATGGAGGATATGGCTAAGCTTGCTGGGCAAGCTGCCGCTGAAGCTATTAAGCAAAGTAATAAGGAATCATATGAAGATATTCCTAATGATGTTTCATCCGATTTAGACGATGATGATCAAAGTACTTACGAAGTTTTTGCTGAGATGGAAAAAGCCAATCCAGATAAATATAAAGGGGCTAAAGAAAAGTTCGCTAGTTTTGTAGAATCTTCAAAAGCCTACCAAAGGGAATGGTCTGAAGATAATCCTCATGAAGAATTTGATCCTGACTCTGAAGAACATGCAGAATTTTATCGAAACAATGAGCCTAAATACTCTCAATCTGATTTCAAGAAAGCAGAAAAGAGAGTGGAAATGGCTCCAGTGTTAAGTGAAGTCGAAAAGAAATACCAAGAAAGAATAGATGAACTTGAGCACAAAATTCACAGAAAGAACGAGGCAGAACCAAAAGCAAGAGAGTCTGCTAGTGATGCGGTTAAAGAGATGGTAAAAGCCGTTAGCCCTGACTTAGAGAAGGTAATGAGTGAGAAAGGGTTAGAAGAGGCTGAAAAATCTGACCCCCTTGTATTCGATAAAGTATCCCAAGCTGCTGACACTTTAAGTGTAATGGTTTATGAATTAGAACAAAATAAAACAGAAATGGGATTGTTTTCACCTAATACTAAAAATCAAAGCCATTTAGCTATCAATGAATTTTTATCAAACAAAGAGGCTTACGTTAAAAGTTTGCCACCTGAAAGTCAGAACTGGAACGGTAGAAGGTTTGCAACTAATGCTGAGTTCAAAAGGATGTCTAATGCAGAGAAATCTAGGCACTGGACAATAGACGCAAACTTAGCCAAAGCAGAACTAGTCAAGGAAATAACTGCTACTGTTAGCAGTCAAGTTGACCAATCTAGGAAAATGTTAGAAAGATATGGGGGTGCTCCTGCGGGGAAAAAGACGCAATCAAGATCAACTGGCAAAACAAAAACAACAAATAAGCCAGCGTCTCCAGAGTCATCGTCAACATCTGCTTCATCGCCAAATTTGACCACAGGCACAGAAGAGATTTCTACACCAGAAAAAGAATTGGCAGATATGCTTTGGGGCTAATACAATCCCTGCACCTTTTTAGGAGGAAAATATTATGCCTACTGTAGCGGAAAAACAAGCGATGTTGTTTGGGGATCATGGCCAGCGATGCGCCACAGCTATCTCTAACAACTATGATTCATGCGGAACGATTACTCGTTCTAATATAGCATATGCCACTCCAGAGGGTCTTCTTAGTATATTCAAAAGTAGTGATGACTACCGAGATATGCAATCATTGATGACCACTAATATGGAGCTTAAGGCCTGCGGAACCAAGACATACGGTCTATACGACTGGCTTATGTCTTCTGCGCGTCCCGTGGGAGCACTGATCAACCAGAAAAAGATTCAAGGTACTGACTCCATTATGGAGCCATTCATCTTGGCTTCTCAAAAGAGCATCATTAATGATGACTTCTGGGCTGTTCTAGAAAACGTAGCTGAAGGTAGTTACACGACTAACACTACTAATGGGGCCGCTGGCCGTCCAGTTGCGAAGACCAGTACAACTTACGGGGCTGTTACACACATTCTCCGTTTAAAGAGTCGTTATGGTTTAGACCCTAATGCTTCTCATTTTGTGCCGGGAGCTACTCTTCACGTTTTTGGTCGTACCGGGGCAGGTGCTGCATCTCGCACTCAGTTTATTATTGCTGCTTCAGCTAACGAGAATGTTGCATCTGGAACACCTACTTGGACTGATGTTGCAGTAGTAGCCGTTTCCAACGGGGACTCTCATTCTCATTCAGGAGTAAGTTCTGGTGTTGCTGTTATCGGAGCTAACAATGTAAGCGATTACGAAAGCTGGTGTGAAAATCGCCCTGCACTAAACCCTAATCGTGTTGTTCCATTCTGGACTCAGACTTCTCGTTACACTCTTTGTGTGGATGAGTTTTACAAAGAATGGTTTGCTAAGCTTAGTGCTAACAACCCTTATTTCTCTAAGTTTGGGGATGTTACTCTTGCTGAGCGTAACCGCCAATTAGGAGCCATGTGGCAGCGTGAGTGGATGAACTCATTCTTCTGGGGCAAGCGTATTAGCAGTAACCAATCACTGGCTAACTGGACTGCACTTCCAGCCCAGTACGCACATTATTCTCCTAATGTTGGTGGCGTTACTGGTGCTCCAACAGGTGGTGTTGGCACTCACCTAGTTAGCCGTAAGGCAAACGCTATTGGTGTTTATGAGCAATTACAGGCTTGTAGTCGTGTTAAAGACCTTAAGGGTCAGCGTCTTAACTTAGCTGAGCTATTTAACGAACTATACACTTTGTATCGTACTCGTTCTAATAGTGGTCGTGCTTCTGATAGCATTGATTGTTACACAGACAGCAAGACAGCTGCTAGCATTCAGACTGCAATGGTTAAGTACTACGGTGCTGCTACTGTTACAGCTAACAGTAATAGTGCTATTACATTTGACTACCAAGTCAAAGATGGTGCTATTAACAAGCTAGGATTCCGTGTTCGCAGCTATGAGTTGCTCTACCCGCAGGGTGTCACGCTAAACATTATCACCGATCATTACTTCGATGATTTTGTTTCTGCTATGAAGGCAGAGGAGTTGGTCGCCAACCAGCACAACAACCTGCAAGGTGGCGGGTCAGGCGCACTTAACACTGAGGGTGCGTCTCGTAAGGTTGGTGATAGCGGTCGATTCCTTATGTTCTTGGACTTAGGTGGCGGTGTTTATCCGGGCGTTGTTGATTCAAATCGCAAAGTACACACAGTTGGTGCTCTTGAAGATTTGGCTAAAATTGACAGTGGTTATGGATGCGTAATGCGTTCACCAACCAAGGAAGTTACACTTAACAGTGTTACTTGGACTGCTATTGTTGAGTGTCCTGACGATAACCTTATCGTTGAGAACTTTGACGATGCTGAGCCAGATACTGTAGTTAGTACTGCTAACTATTCTGCTCTCGGAAACACCGCAGTTGCGAGTACCGAGACTGACTTGCTATCTGACGATACCACGCAATCTGGGGACTAATCCCAGATTAGCTATATTGTTTTGCCACAAGGGTGGCAGGTGGGCTTACAACTGCTTGCCTGCCGCCCTTTTTCATAATAAATTAACAGGGCATGAATAAGAGGTATTATAAGCAAGTTAATCCATCTACACCGTTGTATTTAAGCAACGGTCAAAAACTAATATTTCCAACAGTGGATAATGAATATGGATATATAGCAACTACGGATAAATTCCTTATAAACGAGATTAATACTGCAATAAACAAATTTATAGGAGGGGTCATGGTGTCGACCAAGGAAGAGTACAATGATTATCTAAAAAAAAAATCCTTGGGAATTCAGCCAGAAGAGAAGTGGAGGGACGAGATAAGAGGGGAGTACTCGACGGACTCGTCTCTTCCACCCCAGTTCAAAAAAAATGTTCAGCCTGCGGTCAACAGCCAAGAATCTGGTGAGGTTGCACCTGAGCCAGCACCAGCCCCTAAAAAAAGGGTAGGTAAGTTTAAGAAGAAGAAATCTAAATGACTTTTGCCACATTAAAAACAAATGTTCGTTCTCAGGTTTTCCCATATGGGGTTCCTGAGAACTTAAGTACAGTTATAGATAACTATATTATTGAAGCATTAGTACATCTCCAAAAGCATGTGCCATGTTTTCAGCAACTAAATGTTACTAAGACTGACGTAATGTCAGGAGGATCTCTTAACTCTGCTGTCGAAGAGTACATAAGGACATCTGTTATTGCTGCTCCAGATGGAGTAATTAATAGGCTTTACACGATAGACAGCGATTCAGCCAACACGAACTCATCAAGTAAATTTGATGAGAGGCATTATAAACAAAAATCTTTTAAAGATATTACCGAATGGATCAAAGGAGAGGAAGGTACTGATTACTTAAAAGTTGCAACTAATAAATCTGCATCATCCTCGACAACAGATCCAACAAATGTTCAAGCAGCCAGCCAGACTTCTTCAGATACTGAGGAACGAGCCTTTAATGGAATGTGGGCTAAGTATAGAGGTAAACTTTATATTGCTCCTAGGCTTATAGATTCTGAGTCACTCGTAGTTGAGTGGACAGGATTTAAAAAGACATGGGCCGATAACGATACAGTAGATGGAGATGACCCAGAGGTTCAAAGAGCTGTAAGACTTTATGTAACTAAAGAACATGCCCGTGATTGGGATCATGATTCGGAGAGTTATGGTTTCGCTACAGCTGAGTTTAACGATACAGTTAGTGAGATGATTTGGGAATGCACCCAGAAAGACGACAGGCGACAACAAATTTATCCCGATCAAGGGAGACCAACTTAAGGAAATAAAATAATATGAGTTCAAGTGGATACACACCAGACATAGGAGGAGGGCCGCAGCCTAGTAACATGATTACTGATGGAACGGCTACACCAAGATCTGATTTCGAAACCGATGGTTCTAACGCTACGTTAGTAATTAGTTCGGCAGGAAATCCCGCTAGAAAGTCGATCACGATACAAAATCAAGGAACAAGTACTTTAACTATAGCTATGGGAGCAACAGCTAGTGCTACTACATTCCATTATATACTAAAAGCCTGTTCGTCTACATATGACGGGACTGGTGGAACTATCAAGATTGATGACTACACTGGAGCTATTAGTGCTTTTAGTGCCAGCAATTTAAAACTTTCATACGCAGAGTTCGTATAAGGAAACAGGCATATGGCAGCAGAAATAACAGGGTCAGGAGACTCAAGCACAAGCTCTGGGTATGTGCTTGATCTAACATGGAGCAACAGCAGCGGTGGTGGCGTGACTTACAGTCATGACTCAACATCTGGTGGTGCACACGACACGGTTGAAATTACTCACGGTCTAGGCACGCGAAATGTAATTGTCGATGTCATTGATCTACAATCAAGTTCGTCAGATAACCTTAATGATCGTGCATATGACGGGGTTGATATTGGCCATACTCAGCATGTTGTTGTTAATAGAAACGGAGACAATACTGTTAAGTTATTTTTCAACGGAGCAAGGACAACAGGTTGGCAGTATAAAATCCTAGTACAAAAAGTTGGCTAATGTCTGTTCGTACTAAAATACAGCATGAGACTAAAAGAGAAGGTCCACCCCGCAACTTAGGTCGGGGTGAGATCGCTTTCAATGAGGTCGATGGATTGTTGTATATTGGTACGGGTGGAGAGAACAGAGGTCAGGCTAGGCATAAGATTGCTATAGCTGGAATGAGTTTGGAAGAATCTCAAACCTTGACCGCTGATGAAATTAAAAAACTTCTAAAGATTGAGGGTGATGCAGTTGGAACTGAAAACTATCAAGACATACATAACAAGACACTTAACGGAGGATTTTTCTAATGGCAAATATACTTAAAATTAAACGCAGTGACAATGCTAACGGTAATGCGCCAACTGCTTTAGCAAGGGGGGAGTTAGCTTATCATGAAGTTACTGATATACTTTACATAGGATCAGGAACAGAGACTGGTGGTGAAGCAGCTAACCAACCAGTAGTAGCTGGGCCTTTAAATTTAATGCCAGCCCCTACTGCAAACGTAAGTTTGAACAGTAAGAGATTAACTAACCTTGCCGCTCCAGTAAGTATTACAGATGCGGCTAACAAGCAGTATGTTGACGATCATGTTCAAGGATTAGATGTAAAAGAATCAGTGCGAGTTGCCACAACAACTGTTATGCCTAGTGGCTTTCCTAACAGCTACGGAGGATCAACAAGTGGAGGTCAAAATGTTATTGATGGTGTAACTCTTGCTGACGGAGATAGGGTTTTAGTTAAGTCACAAGCTTCCAATGATGCGGCAGATGCAGCAAATGGTATTTATACTTATACCGATACAACTAAAGGATTTTCAAGGTCAACTGATTTTAACGAAAACGATGAGGTAACTGCAAATGCTTTTGTGTTTGTTGAGGAGGGTACTGTAAATGCGGATAATGGATTTGTTTTAACAACCAACAATACAATTACAATTGGATCTACGGCTATTCAGTTTACCCAATTTTCTGGGGCTGGTCAGATAGTTGCTGGAAATGGAATTAGTAAAAGTGGTAATACTTTAAATGCAGCTTTAACCACAAATGGCGGCTTAGAGATTCACAACACACAGATGCGTGTCAACTTAGGTGCGTCATCTATTAATGGAACCCTTCCTACATCAAAGGTTACTACAGAAGCAATTGCAGATGGAGGAGCTAACTTAGCAACAGCAGATCAGATACATACTTTTGTTACTGGTAGTTATGCTGGGGATATAACGTCTGTATCTGCGGGAACAGGATTAGGCGGTGGAGGCACAACAGGAACTGTTAACTTGTTTGTTGATTTAGAAGAAGTAGCAAACGGAGCTTCTGACCCAGTAGGCAATGACAAACTTGTTTATGTTACAGCGGGTGGTGATACAAAAAAATATGCATTCAGTGATGTGCCATTAACAATTTTTGATTCAGCTACATTCATTAAAGATTCATCAACCATAGACTGTGGAACATTTTAGTAAATGGCTAATACACTTCAGATTAAGCGCAAGGCAACTGCTGGCGTACCTAGCGGTTTAGCGGCTGGCGAGTTAGCAGTTAATCTTTCAGACAGTAAGTTATATGTCGGCAACGCTGCTGCCAATGGTGTCCTACAGTTAAACAATCATCTCCCCCTAGCTGGCGGCATACTTACTGGAGAACTGACTTCCCGCAAAGTAGCCCCTTCGGCCAACAATACATACTCAAGTGGAGGAGCTAACTATAGGTGGAGTAATGTTTATTCTGTAGCTGGAGACTTTTCGGGTAACCTAACAGTAGCTGGAAGTTGCACTTTTGCAGCACTGTCTGGAACCACTGCTAACTTTAGTAGTAATGTAACAGTCGGTGGCAGTATCACTCGCTCTAGTGGAACCCTAAACATAAACGGTAGCAGCCTTGCCCTTAACAACGCTGGAGCAACCAAAACATATTTACTAGGCACAGATGGTGGATCAGTTCAACTACGGTACAATGACGTAACTAAATTTGAGACTAGCTCCAGTGGGGCAACCGTTAGTGGAAACAACTCAACGACTCCCTTAAAAATTAAAGGGGGAACAATAGCAGTACCATCTATTCAATTAAACGGTGGTAACAACGAAGATGATAACTCGTCAATTTACGCTAAATATTCTTTAGCCCTCGGTTGTAATTCGTCCACTGTAATTAGCAACCGTTCAATAACATTTAAGAATGGAACGACTGAACTTGCTAGGTTTGACAGTAATGGTCGGCTAGGGCTAGGGACTTCAGCCCCGACAAGCCTCCTCCATGTAACTGGTGACACAACTAACGGCCAGTTCTTAACAACAATACGCAACACTGGCACTCAGTCTGAGGACAATGGTTTACTAATTGAAACTGCTACCAGTAACGCAAGTTCTAACGTACTCAAGGTGCAGAGCGATGGTGATGCTAATATATTCATCGTAAAAGGAAATGGTAACGTAGGCATTGGGCTTTCAAGTGGGGCAATCAACGAAACATTCCACGTTAACGGTTCGTCTATAATTGAAGGTAACGGTTCCTTTGGAGGGTCAAACGCTACAAGTGCAAAATTATTTGTTAGAGGAGGTTACTCAGATTTTTGGCACAGCACTAATAGTCTATTGCGTGTTAGCCATGATGGAACACGGTCAAAACTGCAAAGCTTCACTGGGGGTACTTACGATGTTATTGCATTAAATCCTGATGGAGGAAATGTTGCTGTTAAAGGTACAGTAGCAAATCAGATATTAACTATTCAGTCACCAACTGGCGATTGGGACAATGGACTAGGATTCCGTTTAGGATCAACTGATACCGCAAAAATAATTGTAGATGATGCTGGTTTAAAATTTAGAACATTTGTTAGCGGAGATCATCATTATTTCCGAAACTCAGCTAACACCACAACAGCAATAATAACTGACACGGGTCGGCTAGGGCTGGGAGATTCAAGTCCATCCGAGAAGCTTTGCGTAAATGATTCGGCCAACGACTTGCAAATGCGTATCGGATCGTTAACTGCTGGCCGAGACGCAAGGATTAGACTTCAAGGTAAGAATGCTGCAAACAGTGCAAACCGTTTTGCCGATATTGGGCTAGATGCTGAAAATGGTATACTGCAATTTTGGACACCAAAGACATCTACACCAACATCAGTTGCCGCAACAATATCTGCTGCTGGAACATTCACTGTAAACAATAATTTAACGGTAGCAGGAAGCTGCACCCTTGCTGCAATTTCTGGAACTACTGCTACATTTAATGGTTTAACAACATTATACACAAACTCCAGTGGCTACGCTTTAAAGATTTTTGAAAACCCATCCACAGGCGGCGAATATTTTCAGTTAGGAGTTAACCAGTATGGTGGATTAGAAATTTACAACGAAACTGCTAAATGTGCCGAATGGTATGACACTGGTGATTTTAAAATTCCTGATAATATAAAAATTCTTTTAGGAACGGGAGATGATCTACAAATTTACCATGATGGTTCTCATAGCATAATACATGATAACGGAACGGGTGACCTTCATTTACGAGGCAATGTAGTACGCATCAAAAATGCCGCTGGAACAGAAAACATGGCATCGTTCGTTCAGGACGGTGAGGTTGTTTTAGCATACAACAATGTAACTAAGTTTCAGACTTCGGGATCAGGAACCACAACGACAGGCAACTACCACCAGAACACTCCCGGTACAGCAAGTTACGCCACCTCTGGAACACCAACGGCGAACCTAACAATTGACACTACTGGAGCGATTAACTCCGCTTATACTTCGCTGCATATTGGAGCTAGAGGTTCAAGCGGGACAGCTAGGGGAGTTAACCTAACAGCGGTTCCAGATGGAGATGGTAATTCGCATTTAGCTATAGCTACATCTTCTGGTTATACAGTTAGAGAGGTTGCTAGGTTTGCGAAGAGTGGTGCTTTACATTTCAACGGGCCTAGCAGTTCATTCATTTACAACGACTCATCAGTGTTGCGTTTAGCTGGAGATGCGGGTGTCAAGATTCAGACCTACTACAGTGGCGGTTGGCAAGACCGCATTGTTGTGGCTGATGCTGGTCAGCTTCAATTAGGTGCATACGGTGGCAGCGGTTTAACAGGAACTATAGCCAAATATCTTGCAGTTGATTCTAGTGGCAACGTAATTCAGACAAGTAGTACGAGTTCGTTTAATGGTGGCACTATTACGAATAATTTAACTATAGACCGTGACAATGCGTTTGGCCCAACAATAACTCTTACAAATAATGCTACCGAAGGTTACATAAATTTCTGGGGTGCTACTGGTGGAGGTGCTGGCAGAACTAACCAATTTGAAATTAATGCAGTCCGAACGGGATACGGAATTACTCTCGCATCAATGGACTATGTCCGTTTCAAAACTAACGGAATCGCTGACAGTGATGAA
>Ga0209404_10000639_pt1 | contig 26838 bp, 33 predicted proteins | sample TroAtlMetagenome_2_FD_187447 | JGI IMG/M metagenome (GOLD analysis project Ga0209404, IMG submission 187447) | Marine eukaryotic phytoplankton communities from Atlantic Ocean - Tropical Atlantic ANT8 Metagenome (SPAdes) (version 2) | ecosystem: Environmental > Aquatic > Marine > Oceanic...
CTTGGAATATCTTTAATACTTTACTAGATGGAGATAAGAAACTACTAGGAGAAACCTGAAGGAGTAATCCTCCAGGTTTTAACCATTTACTAAATGCCTCCTTAGTAAAGTTAATCCACAATTTATGTTGAGTCTTCTTCCTATTGGTAGAATCCTGAAATGGTGGATTAGTTGCTACTACATCAAATTGCATAATATGTTGTGAACATATCAATTTTTACTAATTCTTCTTTTGATTCACCCTCAAGATGATTATATCCATAAAGTTCAAAATTTGCAAATAATTCCTTTATTCTTTCTTTTTGGACATTTGCTTTTATAGATTTTGTAATATTTTCTTCATTGGTTAATGCAAAACTTGTTGGCATATCTGCATAGTCCAATAAAGTTTTCCTCCAAGTTTCTCTAAGTCTTAATACCGCTTCCGCAGTTTCAGCATCTTTAGTAACAAGAATCTGTCTTCTCTTTATCTTTGAGTTATTCCATAATGCCCATAACTTAGCAGGTGCATTTGATCCAGCATCATCCATAATAAGGATAGAAACCTTATAACCATCAGAACCATTAGCAAGAGGATGATCTTTTAACTCACGTTTAATTTCACTTAATTCTTTATCATTTATCTTAACAGCAGTAGAAAATCCTCTCTCTACCATTGCTTTAATTTTCCCTCTTGGAATTGCATTTTCATACTGTTGATTAATACCAAATTCTACATCATAGGCATAATCAAACTCATCATCACCATATAGTGTATTCCCCTCAAGATCTACTGGTTGCCCATGATACCAAGGGATTCCATTATCTTTTTGATTCCACAAACCTTGAGCAATCTGTTCCATACTTAATTCTCTTGCTGGTTTATGACTAAGATCTGCACCCATAGCAACAGAAAAAGCAGATATTCTTTCATCATATCCCTCAATAGGTTCCATTAACCTAATAGGATATTGTGGTGCATTATGAGCATCAAAGATCGCATGTCTAGTTCTCGAACTTTTACCAGAAACCTTATCTGTATTAGGAATAGGAACAGCATGTCCAGGTTCAAAATTATGATCGAATCCAGTAGTTTTTAAGTTACTCTCTACTTTAGAATAATTGGTATAATCTAGTTTCTTTGTATTAGCATCACAATCATAATCAGACTCCCAATTCTCCGTAGGAATAAGTTTTACTTCTCCACCATCAATCCACCTGTAACCAGTTTTACATGGTGGTACAGATGGAAACTCTTGAGGTCTAATTGTTCCAAAAGGATGAATATTACTCATAGTCATTTTTTCAAGGTTGTTTCAAGTTTAACATATTATATATTAATCTTTCAAGTAAACTTGAAACTTATGTGTTCAATTATTAACACACTCCTTTAATCTAAGGTACATGTTAGTTGATGTAGCAAGTTCCTTACTCTTGCGTGGTCTTCTTTGACCCCACTTAAGCATAAACTTTGTACCTTTATCATTCTTTTCACGAACACCCTCAAACTTCTCTTCATTAGTTGCGAACCACGCACCATTCTTTTGTAATGTGCATGGTTGATTGATACTAATGATTACACCATCAGCATCACAGATATGATAGAAAACTGATTGTCCTCTACTCTCCAACTCAACATGAGTTGCTGCCTTTACACGATTGCAAAGTTTGTGATAATCCTCATTAGTAACAGAGAATAGATATTCACCTTTACCAAGACAGAGTAGATGCTCATCAGATACTAAACCAGTTGCTTTCTGCATCCTACCAAGAACCAATTCATTAGGTAGAAATGAAAGTGCCTCAACAACAAGAGGTGCAACTTCAGTACCAACAGAAGAACAATCCTTCTTCCACTTATCTGCTACATTTTCATAATGCTCTGCCTCTGGACTATTGATATAATAATCACGAATACTATCATTAATGTTATCCAACTTATTAAAGAAAGGAAGTAATTCAGGATATTGTCTACTTACAAGTCCATCACGATACTCTCTGTTGCTTCCTTTAAACTTTACACCATAAGGTGAAATATACATTCCAGGAGAACAATCAGTATTATCAAATAAGATGTTATTTAATGTAGAATTAAATGTTCCTGAACATACCTGAATAGAAGAATATCCATTCTGATAGTTCTTAACACTAACAGAGATTTTCTCACCATCATCAAAATGAATAAGAATATCACCTTTCTTTCCTAAATTGCGATACTCTGCATCTACACACTGAAAATAAAACTTACGATCAGGATATTTCTTAATAAGATCCTGAACTATAGACTGATATGTTGCTTCTATATTTTTAGAATACTTACTCTTAGAGAACTTAGTCTCAATCTTACCATCTACACATGCCTTCTCAAATTCCTTATTGATTTCTGAAGAAATGTTCTTAGAGGCAACTCCTAATCTCTCTACCTCTTCTTGTAAACGTGCAGTCAACCGAATTTCTGCTGCATCTTGAATATAATGCTCGGTTGATGTACCTGCACCCTGTTTTTTTGTACCAAAACCTTTACTGGTCATAATTACAATCTCCTATGAGAATAATGTTATGAATTAATAATACCATATATTAAATGGATATGTCAACTATGTTATATTTCTTAACCTCCAGCAGCATCACATCCAATGTGACTACCAACAACCACACCTAATGGAATTGCCCACCATCTACCATCTCCTCGTGACATTGCAGCAGCAGCACCACCACCTAATAAACCACCAGCAATCTTACCATCTGTGCAATCATTCGTATCCTCATAAACAGTAACGTGCCTACGATAATAAGGTCTTTCTGGTGATGGAGTTCTTCTCCATCCCACATTAGGATCATTATCACAAGGAACCTCAACGGTATCCTTCCACGACTTTACATATCCAGGATTATCTTCTGTTCCTGGTACATACTCTTCTCTATATTCTGTTTTAGAACATGTTCTTTCATGAGAATATCCTGCTTGATAGTCATCCGCAAGAGCAGAAACAGGAGTCAATGCCAACAATGCTGCAAGTGCGATTTTCATTTTAAATTTCTTATATAAAAATAGTATAACACACCAAAAAACTATCTTACAACACTTTGTGCCAGTTCTCTGAGTGCCACCATCTTTGTAAATAATCCTTCCATATTATAAAATAACTGATAATTCTCTGTTGTCACATAATGTCCCTTAAGATCATTACCATCACAGTGCCAACCGTATGCCTTAACTCTTTCCTCAACACCATCTATTCTCATCTTCTTACTTCCATCTAAGTAAGATTCGTATGTCTGGTCTAAGTTAATCATAGTTCTATGGTGATGTGTGTTGATATTATAACATAGTTATATGAATTATCTATAAACTTAATGATGTCTTTAGAGTTCCGCAATGTTCATTAATATCTATTAGGTATCTTAGATCTCATCTCATTTACATCATCTTTCACCCAAAATCCATCACCAGTCATTTCCCAACCAGCAGCAATCATATCTTGATATGATTTCTGTGCCGTATGTGGATCTTGCTCCATAGCATGATATGAATCTAAAGTACGAGGATATGATGATGGAGTATATTCATAACCATACTGGTTTAATGCTTCATCAAACTTATCTTCAGGAATATCACCATTCCAATAATCACTTTCAGTAAACTCTTTTTTAAATAAAGTTTTCTCAATTTTATCAAGACGTTTCTCTATTTTAGAAAATCGTTGATCTAGTTCCCATAAATCCATTTAATTCATCCTGATTGTTGTTTCTTTGCTTTTTTTTTTTGTTTAAGTTGTTTTTTAACTTGTTTGGCATAATAAACATCCTGTTCAGTATACCAATCAGGATGTTCTTTTGCTCTCTTTAATAATGTTTTTGCTGCCTTCTTGTCCTTCAAAATAAAATAGGTAATTGTACTAACCTACTATTTAGAACAGATTTTCCTCCTGTTCTGTAAGTAGGGTTAAATCCGATTCAGGGTAAGCAACACAAGTAAGGACGTATCCTTCCTCCATCTGGTCATCATCAAGGAATGTTTGTTCCTCTTGATTAACAGTTCCTTCTACAACTTTCATGGCACAAGATGAACATGCACCTGATCTACATGACGATTGATGATCTAATCCTGCTTCTTCTAGTGCATCTAAAATAATAGTCTCAGCATCACACTCAAATGTTTCTGTTGATCCATCAGGTGCTTGAAGTTTAATGGAATACGCCATGTTTAATCTTACAATTCGTTGGTATTTATTTTACACCGATTTGTAAGATTTTACCACCTGTGTTGATTTACTCAACTGTTCCAATGCTGCTAATAATTCAGGAGTCTCTTCCCAACTCCACTCTTGATTATGTTGGGGATTCTTCTTCTCTATGGTATGTGTCTTTAGTGCCATGATCTTTTTTCTTCCTCATGTTTGATTTGTCTTTCTAGGATAATTTTAATATCCCTAAGAGATGCTCCTAGTAATGCCCCATCAGCATTATTCTCAAATAGATCTTCTAGATGAGCAATATGTTCCAACGCAAATGTTAATTTGCTATGGTTATTCATCCTTGCCATCAGTAAAATCTTTAAGTGTGAATAAACTAATAAGTTCTAACTTTGATTCTTTCATTGCAGCATCCGCTTCACCATCTTCTTGACGATCCACAATAGCTACAACACGATCAACTACATAACCAGCATCACGCAATTTCTCAACTGCTTTTATTGATGAACCTCCTGTAGTAATTACATCTTCTAGTACTGTAACACGAGTACCTTGAGGTGGCAAGGGACCTTCTATCCATGCCTCTGTACCATGTCCCTTTGCCTCTTTACGGACAATTAACGCATTAACCAGTCTTCCATCAAGAGCAGACACTAGGGATACTCCACTGACCAATGGATCAGCACCTAAAGTCAGTCCTCCTACTACATCTGTATTCACCTCTTTTAACATTAATAAACTTGCAAGAGTCAATCCTCGACCACTTAAAATTACAGGTTTACAGTTAACGTAATGCTCACTTGTCTTTCCTGATGAAAGTTTATATTCACCCTTTTTGTAAGCATCCTTCTTTAATAATTCTAAAAGTTCATCCCTCATTTTTAGTACCATCCTGATTGTATAGTGGTGGGTTGGTTTTACAATAACTATTAAACATTATTCTCATCTCATCATAACTCATACCACAATTATCTGCTGCTTTAGGAAGATTCCACTTGGCAGTAAATAAATTATCTAAAGATTCTTGTGTTTCAGTTCTCATTCACTTCTTGCATTGCTAATAGTGTATCATAAGGTATCCATGCAGGATCTTCATCCTTAAATTGTACCTCTACCTCGGTTACATGTTTCTGTAAAAACCTAGAATAACTTTCTCTTACCTGTTTAACAGGACTGAGAGGATTTCTCATTGCTTCCATTGCATCTTCATTATATATCATCTTGTTTTTGGTTCCTCATACTCTATTACAAGTTTGGTATAATGTCTACCAGTGCTATCATAACAATCATATGATGTATATGTACCAGCATCTATGTCACCCATCACCTTCTTATCTAATCCTGCTAGGTTGATACAGTTATTAACTGCTGCCTTAACTGATTCAATAGGAGTAGGGTAATGGTCAACAAATCCACCTGCTAGGTCATTAGTTTTAGCACTCTCTAGTGCTTTATCAATATCAATACTAAATTCATCACTCATCTCTTGTACCTACATTCTGTTCATAAAAAATACCTCCATCAGTACCATACATGATAGAAGTCCAGGTACTATCCTCATTCTTCTTATATACTTCTAAGCAGGTATCTATACCTTCTGGTAAAGGTGTTGTCCATGTTCTTTGATACCAGTCTTGAGTTTCATTATACTGAAATCCTTTTGATGATAATTTATCAGTAAATGCAGGAACTACCTCTGGTTCTGGTTCTGATTCTTTATTAAAACTTGATAAAGCATTCCACTCATTCCACCATGCCATGTTATTCTCCTTAGTGTAGACAGTATAAAACCCCTGACTGGATAAGTCAAGGGTTTGTGATTAATGTTACTTGGACTAATTGTTAGACTAGAACCTCCTTACATATACGTTTACAGGTACTTTGATCGTCATCACATTCGATTAAGCACTCGTAGTATTCTTCTATTAAATCATTATGTGAATCAGACATATATTCCATGTGTCTTGATCCTGCTAATTGATTGTGGGATATTAAATTGTGCATTAATCTTCTCCATTTTGCTAAATTGAACACCATAACCAAGAAAGTTTGGTTACATCTTGTCCCTCAATTCTATTACTATTTAGTCAGCAAAGCAACACAAAAGCAGTTCGGTTTTACAAAAATTTATGCCTACGAGTTTATACCTACCCAATCTTCATACTCTTTTACTTGTTCTTCTGTCCAATCTTTCATATAATGTTTCCCCATAGCACCACGCAATAAGATAACACTAATACCATTAAATGATTTAACTGGTTCGTGCTTCTTCATCTTCTTAATGTCTTAAGATATTCCAATACTTGTTCTCTCACTGCCATCAACTCATTATAACATTTTTGATTATGGGCGCATCCACGAAGAGCATGATCTGGTTTATGTACTGATTCTATATAAAGATCCAATCCACGATTCCATTTCTCATCTTGTGTTTCATTATCAAGAATTGTGTTCTGGTCTTTCATAACATTCTGGTTCGGTGTTTTCTTTAATAACTTCAATAAGTTCTTCTTTATGTGCTGGTTTTGATTTGATAATATTATCTACTATCTCCTGTGATGACTCGCAAGTAAAAAGACTAGAAACAAGAAGAATCTCTATCATTTAATAACCTCCCAGTGATCATCACCACCCTCAAACATCTCAAAGGCATAACGATTTGAGATTGAGGAGAGAAATACTTTCCCATACTCACGTTTCATTACCTTACATGAGTGCAGTCTGCTCATGTCATTATTAAATCTATCTTGTGCCGCAGATGAACGTGGTTTAACACAAATAAATTCTGCTTTAGTGGAAGTTTTCATCATTTTACAGTGATAGGTTGGTTTCTGTCAAGTAGGATAGATACTGTTTATATAATACTTCTTCCATTTCACTTGCTTCCTTTTCCCAAGGTTGATCCTCATAGTTAGTTGCAGAATGATCCACACCTTTCCATAGTCTCTTCTTATACTTATCTTTTAACTGATCTTTGACATGTTGATAAACGTGCCACAGTTCATGCAAAAGAGTCTTAGTATAATTTTCAGGGTTCATACGATTATGTATCTCAATCTCAAATTCACGAGGTCGGTGGTCACAATCTGCTGCCCACATCCAACCAAAAACCTCTTGACGAAGTAATCCAAGATGATCTACATTGATAAGCAACTTATATCTAGGTAGGTACTGACCCACGAACCAACTTGTAATTCGTTCGCACCGTTGCTTACTGTAATTGTACCCTTTAGTCTCAAGAAACAACATAATTAATCATAATCTGGGAGATACGAACACCCCAGTGCATAAACCACAGGAATGAAGCAATAAAGACCAATTTTTCAGATCCAGTGAGTTGCATAATTTATTCACGAACACATATAATATAACCCCCACAGGAGACCTATGGGGGTTTTATGTGACAGTTTGTAATTTGTCTTATTATGAGTATCGATAACGAACTATAACGACTCCAGTTCCTCCATCTCCTCCAGCAGCCGTAGGGTTAGGTCCTGATCCACCGCCACCGCCACCACCAGTGTTGGCAGTTCCAGGTGTACCATTAAGAGGACGTGGATCTGTAGGTGCTGTTGGGTTAGTAGGGGTTATACCAGAAGCACCTCCTCCACCTGCTCCAGCAATTCCAGGGTTTTGACCAGATCCATGAGTACCAGCACCACCACCAGCAAAATATCCTCCACCAGAAGATGGTCCTGGTGTTCCTGCAGGTTGAGCAGAGAGAGGTGGTCCTGAGATTAAAACTTGAACACCTACACCACCATTAGTTCCACCATTGTATTGGTTATCACCAGCAGCACCAGCACCACCACCACCACCATCAGCATCAGCAGCAGCAGGAGAACCAGGATATCCATACGTACCTGAACCTCCACCAGATCCACCATTACTTCCACCACCACCACAACCATAAGGGTCGTTGGTACTGGAGCTATTTGTAGGGTTACCATCCCTAGTTGAGTCAGATCCACCTCCACCACCGCCAACAGAAGTTATGGTTCCTCCATTATATTGTAAAGTTGATTGTTGACCTTGGGATCCATCAGAACCTGTTGATGTAGATCCTTCTCCACCATCACCAATAGTAACAGAATAAGTGTTAACAGAAACTGGAGCTTTAGAAGCTACAGATTGACCACCACCTTGTGCTCCAATGGTGGAACGAAGTGCTCCTGCACCACCTGCACCACCTCTACATCCACCACCACCGCCGCCACCAACGACAAGATAATCAATAGTACTAGGAACAGTAGGAGCAGGGTTCAATGCAGTGACCGCAAACTGCGCTGGTGATGTAAAAACATGTGAAATATACCATTCTCCATCAGCACCTTGGTATGCGTCTGATTTCGTACCTCCACTTGCTGTAAAACCGCCTGGTGCAGGGACAGCAGGTCCAGCTGGTCCTGATGGTCCTTTACCAAATCCAAATCTTTGTGCTGTAAATAATGGCATCTTTAATTACCTCCTAAACACCAACGCCGCCTTGAGTAAATCCACCATTCTTGGTGACAAATACCTTATAACTAGCTAGTTGAGTATTCGTACCACCAGTATAATGAACAAGGAATGATATAATATCTATCTCCCCAGTTACATTACCAGCACTACCATGATCTGGTGTACATGTTACTGTGCTTGCTGCACCAGATCCACCACCACAGAATGCTCTCGTAGTAATACCAGCAACAGCACTACCACCAGATTTTGGTATGACAGTACACGTTATTCCAATACCCTGAACAGCATTAGTATTACCAAATCCTGCTGTTGCTTTACCTTGCGTATGAACTAAGGTTACTGTACGAACATTCTGAGCATTCGCTGGCATGTTCTTAAATGATACAATACCAATACCAGCAGCATCTGCAGCTGCAGCAACAGCAGGAGATGTATAATTAAATACTGATCCTGTCTCAAGATCTAACTCTAATACCAAACTCGTTCCATTAATATACGTCTGTACTCCCGTTGACCCATTATTAATTGACGTTTCCGATACTCCTTTAAGTTTAACAGATTCACTAAACTCAAAACAATTACTAGTATTCTGCCAAAGAAGTGTCTTATTATTATTTGCTGTTGCTGAACTTGCGTAAATCTCTATACCTGCACCAGCAGCAGTCGTATTGGTTGCAGCAGTAGTTGAAGCAATACCTACTGTCTTGTCAGCGACATCAAGAGTCTCAGTATTAACAATAGTCTGGGTTCCATCAACTTTAAAATTACCATTAACAGTTAATCCTCCACCAACAATCACATCATCAGAAAGATTAAGACTACCCAAAACAGTTTGAGATGAAGTAACTGCACCACCAGTTACAATTCCTGTTAATGCTGAACCATTACCACTAACTGCTCCATCAAAAGTAGTAGCAGTTATAACTCCAGTTGTATTGATATTAGCAGACCCACTGACAGTTAGTCCACCAGTAACGGTCATTGCACCGCCAACCATAATACTATTGCCTTCAGTGATCGACACTGCTGTTCCAGTTCTCGATCTAATATTATCGACTCTAAGTGTTGACATGCTTCCTCAGTCCAGATCTTGTTTTATTTATTTATAATATAAAGACTATGTATAATAATCATCAGGTGCATCAAGAATATACAGAACGCAACCATCATCTACTGTTAAAGTTACGTCATCTTCAATATCCACAGTAACATCATTATCATCATCACCCATTATCCATGCTACTTTATTGGGAGATTCTATCGTAATAGATGTCCCAACAACAGATTTTTGATTCTGTTTGAAAATATTATCAATAAACCAAATAGGAAGCGTCATATATCTATTGCAAGAAGAGTACAACCACTATCTACTGTAACAGTAACATCATCTTCAATATCAATTGTTACATCAGGACTCGTATAAAAAGTTGCTACTTTATAAGGAGACTCGATAGTTATATCAGACTCCACAACATTTTGATAAGCAAAGACAGTTGAATCATATATCTTAGATGCTCCACCAGCACCACCAGAAATAGAAACATCAACTGTATTTCCACTAACCTTAAAAGTATTACCTGTTCCTACAAAGTTAAGAGTCTTAATTTCTGAAGCAATGGAAGTTCCTGCAGAATTAATACCTATATTATAAGAAGTAGCACTTATAATACCACTAGAGTAAACAGTAACACCTGCTCCAAGAGTTGGATTACCAGTTAAATTTCCATCAAAAGTAGTAGCACTTACAATACCAGCACCATAAACAGTAACTCCTGCTCCAATAGAAGCAATACCAGTAACATTAATATTAGTTAAACCTAATGTTGTGGCATTTAGTGTACCTTTAACATCAAGAGTATATTCTGGATTTGTAGTTCCTATACCAACACGCTGATTAGTATTATCAACCTGAATAACAGCACCTTGTGTGCCAATTCCAGATCCAAAGTCCGACAGTCGTGTTGCGTTGCTAATAGCCATTATAGCAATTCTTTTCTAAGTATTTAGGTCATTAAAAAAAGGAGGTCTCCCTCCTTTATATTTATTATGCAGCATACCTTATTACAACAATACCAGATCCACCAGATTTAATAGTTGGACTTCCAGTTGCATTATCTCCACCACCTCCTCCACCACCAGTGTTGGCAGTTGCATTAGTAGATGCTGGTGGAGTTTCTCCTCTTGATGAACCATCACCACCTCCACCATATCCACCAACACCACCTTCACCACTATTACCTTCAGATCCACCACCTCCTCCACCAGCAAAGTATCTTAATGTTGGAGAAGGACCAGGTGTGCCGTAAGAAGGTGGAATATCAGCAAAACCATGTCCATTTCCACCTGGACCTCCTTGGTAAGTAGGGCCAGGTTGATTCAAACCATATCCATTAGTACCAGCACCGCCGCCGCCACCGCCGCCACCACATGCAGCTTTTACTCCATAACCACCATCATATCCTTGACCTGCTGTACCTTCTCCACCTGGTCTAGGATCAGGTGTTTCTGAATATCCACCACCTCCACCACATCCACCATCGCCTCCACCATTAGGATCATTCCATATTCCTCCTTCTGCTCCAGCAATAGCAGTAAGTGTAACTGTTGGACTAAACACAACAGCACTATTTTCACCCTCCTGACCACGAGTAGGTGATGGAGATGTAGGACCACCAACACCTCCACCCCCAACTGTTACGGCATAAGTTCCAGAACTTAATTCTTGTGCTGCTGCAGAAGTAGGACTAGGACCACCTGGACCTTCTGGGAAACTACTTAGTAATCCACCTGCACCACCTCCACCAGAAGCAGTAACCCCACTATTAAGACCACCACCAGATCCACCACCAGCAAGTATAAGATATTCAACATCACCAGATCCACTTGTTATTTCAAAAGTTCCTGATGATGTAAAAAAATGTTGTACGATAGTAGGACTTGTTACCTTTGTTCCACCAGTAGCACTTATAGGACCACCACCACTAGATCCAGGACCAAATCCTAATAGAATTTGTTGCATCATAATTAAGTTAAACCCCCACCTGAGATGTAACAAACATTATGTTCTCTGTATAAAATAGTACAAAGTCCTCTCGTAGCTAATGTTCTATTTCCTGTAGTTCCATCAGCAGTCCAATACATAGTAACTCCAGTACCTTGAGTAATGGTTGTGTTTCCTCCGTTATGATTCATAATAGTAATGGCATCTCCCGTTGAGAAAACACTGGCTGGCACTGTAATATTTGCACCTGATGTTGCTTCACTAACAAACTTGCCAGCGTCTGAGGCAACTAAAGTATAAGTAGCAGCATTATGCCAATTTGCAGGTATAGAACGCAGTTTGCCTTTATCATCTGTAAAGCTACTAGCAGTAGCAATACCAGTCGTTACCGTTCCATCGTTAGTCGTCTGGAATTTTAGAGCATTATCATACCAGAGAGTTACTTGTCCGTCAGGTTCACATTTAATAGAAGATTCTCCATATTTTCCCTGTAATATTAGATTGCCAGTAGTATTTGCAATGTATGCATGTGAGCCATCATGATATATTTTTAAATCTTGACTATCACCCCAAACAATCATTGAGCTATCTTTAAGATTCAAATAATTTGCAGATGCATCCCATGTAACAGAAGTAACACCAACAGCACTACCATCAATTTTTATATCAGCACCACCAAAAGTAGCAATACCAGCAACCTTAAGTCCACCAGCAATATCTACTCCACCATCAGCATCCACTTCATTCTTAAATGTAGCAATACCAGCAGTTACATTTAATCCACCAGCAGTTATCTGTACTCCTCTTCCCGCAGTCGCTATTACACCTAACTGAGCAGTTACGACACCAACAGAATCTATATTAGTTACATCTTCATAAGTTAAAGTACCACCAACAGAAACATTCTCTCCTACATGTAAACTTCCAGCAATACCTACACCACCTGATACGATTAATGCACCAGTAGTAGTTGATGTTGACGCAGTGGTATTAGTAAAACTAACAATACCAGCAGACTTAACTCCACCAGTGACATCTACTCCACCAGCAGCAGTAACTTCTGCATCGAAATTACCAACACCATTAAATGTAGCAATACCAGATACAGTAAGACTAGCGGCATCAATATAATCTGTATTAGCGACTCCCGTTAATGATGATCCATCACCAGAAAAACTTGTTGCAGTTAAAACACCAACTATAGTACCACCAGAAGCATCAAAAGTAACAGCAGATCCAACTACTGTAGTCTCAGTTCCTAAGGTAGAAATACCAGAAACTTTAATATTATTTGTGTTTATATTATCAGTTCCAATTCCTGTTAATTCACTGCCATCACCGATAATTTTAGTTACTGTTAAATTACCACTAATGCTTTGATTTCCGTATGAAACAAGAGCATCAGCAATATTAAAACTATCAAAAATTTGAAACTCAATAACATCATCAACAACAGCACCAGAAAGAAGAGTTACTGTTGATCCATCACTTGCTGTAAAATCTTTTCCTTGAATAAGGCGAACACCATTACGATATACGCCCAACTCATTAAGTCTATACCCATTTGTTACTGTAAAACTCGTCTGGCCAGCAGTAGCTGTTACAGTGAAACTTTGCGTCGCAACGTTGGGAGTTAATGATATCGGTCTTCCTACTGGCATGGGAGTATCTCTATTTTAATTATTTATAGTGAGTCTGGATAATAGCACCTTGTGTGCCAATTCCAGATCCAAAGTCTGGCAGTCGTGTTGCGTTGCTAATAGCCATTATAGCAATTCTTTTCTAAGTATTTAGGTCATTAAAAAAAGAGAGATGTTATCTTGCAGTTGTTTGTCCACCGTATAGAGTGGCAAAAGGATTTTCTGCCCATGCCATGTACAAAATTTTACTGTTATCTTTATTTGGGTTAGTTCCTGCAGATGTCATCTGTGCTCCATTTGATACCCAGTCCCATGTTCCATTAGTATCATCTTCTTCTGCTGCATTATCATTTGGATTGAGATTAAAACGAACAGGATTATAAGGATCTCTTGTAGAATCAAATATATACCAAGGAGTACTAGCATCAGTACCATTCTTAATAATTATGATAGCAGGTTTAAATCCTAGATTATTAAAAGGTCCGTCAGCATTTTCATTTCCTACATAATATCCAAATTTTGAAAAACCAGGACTATCAGCGAAACAATAAGTTACATACTCCTTACCACTTTCATTAGTTGTTGCATCACCATAAAGTGGAATAACAAACTCATCTCCTGCACCTTGACCAGCCATACCAAATGCAATCTCAGTATTCAATTGTAGATACTTATTCGCTCCGCCAGCAGTATTTAATGCATGACCAAGTACCGCCCAATTAGCAGAATCAGTCAAATTCTTTTGGAAATATACTTGAACATTTTTCCCTAGTCCATGAGGAAGTTTTTGATTACTTCCTCCAGTTCCAGTATGCTTAATAATTGAAAAACCTTGCTTGGTTCCTATGGAACATCCTGAAGGTGTAATCTGCGCACCTGTATCACTAATACCAGAACCATTAACAGCATTAGCCCATGATGAATATCCTATATCATCTACGTTAAATGTATTTTTACTTCCACCTGCTCTAAAACAATAAGCAAGATAATTATAAGCACTGGTTCCATTAATAACCCCAGATGATCCTACTTTAAAACCCTTAACATTATTATCATCCACATTTATTATATTAGAAGTGGTTGTCTCCTGATCAGAAGAATTAGAATAGATAAACTTATTGGATCCCCTTACTGTATCAGTCCAGTACCAACTTTGACTATCATTTCTTGCCCTACCTATAATCAAATCAGGATTAAATCCAACCTCTATTTGTCTACCAGCAGTTTCATTACCAGTCCAAAGCACAGGTTTTACATACTGATCAGATCTCACCACTGAAGATGTTGACACTATGTTTGCAGTATTTAATGTTTTATATCCAAATGGGGGTTTATAATTAAAAGGATTTTGACCAAAATTAAATATCAAATCCATATCATTACAATGAGTTTGTGGGAAATAATCATATTCATCATCAACCGTATCAGCTAATCCTTGATCTATACCATTTTTCCAAAAAGTTAATTTTCTTGTACCAGTATCAAATAACACACTCACCATATCTCCATTTGTCCAAGTTTCTCCATAGGAAGTAGAAGTATCATTTTCATATGATTGTCCATTAGGAGAGTAACCATAAATCTTATTCATATCTGATAAATTAGTGATATTGTTACATGATAAAGCTCCAACACCTACTACACCACCACCAGCAGTCGTACAATAAACTTCCCAATAATACTTACCTGAATTGCGTGGCATAGCAAGTGTACCACTCACATTACTTGCACCACTATTATTATATACTAATGCCTCTTTTATAGTACCACTCTTTTGATCTAGTGGATTAAGAACACAGTAACCAGATGCTTTTCCTTTTACATAATCAATATCACTATCAAATGGATTATCTGTACTAGCAGTTGCTTGATTAGTTGCAGTGATAGTTCCTCCAGAAGTTACAGCAGCAGCAGTAGTAGAACTATCTGACTGACAGCACAATAGTTTCGTATTGGTAACATTTGTGAGTAGTGATGTTGGTGGTGTGAAGTTTGATGCATAAACTGCTGTTCCAGCTACAAGACGAACATTTGATATATTCCCACCAAAACTAGACTGATTTGCAGTTAAAGTAGTATCTGTTCCTATCTTCCATGCATATAAAGAAAGATCTTGTGTCAATGTACCTTCTCTTACTTTTATACCATTAATATACAATTTAGTTTCATTTGAACCAGTGCCTTCTCTAACAAATGCTAAATGAGTCCATTGCAATCTAGGAACTGCTTGGATTGAATTAGAATTAAATAAAGTTGTGTCATTATAATTAACAGTTACCTCTTCTGAAGAAGAATTCCAGAGTAAAGAAAAACTTCCCGTAGCATTATTATCACCATTTATCAAAATTCTTCTATTATAATTTCCACTAGCATCAGTGTCAGGATTAATCCAACATTCGATAGTAAAGGCACCAGCTCCTGGTGCTAAATCAGAATCACTAATGGAAAGATAATCACCATCACCATCAAAAGATACAGAACCGCCAGTTGGTGCATCAAGTGCAGAACTATATGAAACACCTGATGGAGAATCAGCCACAATAGTTGGTTCAGTAGATGCTGGTATAAAACGATCTTGTGTATACTTTGCTATACCCTTATAAATCCTAAAATCATTTAAATATCCTGTCATATATGCACTTATAGTTGTGCCAGATGTAGCATCAACATTAGCATAAGCACCAATCCATCCATTCAGACTCTGAAGATCAGGATTCATTGCAAATCCAATAGATGCTGCTTCTTTTAATTCTCCATCAAGATATATTCTTGCAGTATAATTTTCTTTAGTAACTGCAACATGATGCCACATCTTATCATCATAAACCTTTGAGTTATTAGTATCTAATTCTGTTTTAGTAAGTGAACCTCCCACCATTGCATTTAATCTACAATGAAGTTCACCAGTTTGATAAGTACCAGATGAACCTCCAGCAAATCCTATCCATATTTGACTATAATTATTACTATTACCGTGCCAAGGCATCGACAATATAGGATTCCAATAACCAGAATCTAGAGTTGTATTTGAGTTAACCCAAAATTCGATACACCAGTCAGATCCTCCCAACTCAAGATCAGTACCATTAATTACACCTAAATTAAGTGCATCATTACCATCCAAATATAAATTTGAACCATAAAAATGACTATCACCAGCAGTTCCAGCAGTTTTCTGAATTGCAGGATCACCACTGTTTGAAGGATTAACGGTTGCAGTAAGAGCATTATTATTCGTATCCTTAGCATAAGAACTAGAGTAAATAATCTTCCATGCATAAGGATCTGCTATATTTTGATCTGCAGTTCCTATTCCAATCGTTGCAGATCCAGCCATACCACTATGAGCAGTACAATAATAATATAAATTAGTTGGTGCATTATGTGGTATTGTTATTGTTGTTGCTGCACCTGCTGATCCATCACTTATCTGAGTTACTGTTCCATAAGGATATGTATCGTAAGGATTTTCATTACTAGCAGTAGATCCACTATTAGTAATTGTTCCTGGCGTAACTGTAGAATCTGTTACAGATGAACCATTACAGCATAAAAGTTTTACATTAGATGCTGTTGCACCCTGACTGGTTGTAGTCATAGGTCCTGATGGTGGTGTAAAACCACCTCCTGTATAAAGTGCTTCTCCTTTTGTTACACGCACATCAGAAATAATTCCATCAAAATAGTTACTTCCCTGATCACTTCCTATTACAATATCTGCACTTCCATCAGCAAAAGTATCAGTTGTCGTTTTAGTGGCATTTATTATACCATCCGTATAACATCTTATCGTTCCTCCTGATCTTGCGACAGCTATATGATGCCATTTTTGATCATCAAGAGGAGCACCTGCTATAGTTCCTCCAGAATTACCAGACTGCCCATAGTTAGTACCATCAACACTATAAAAGAATGACCATCCTTCCCTCTCTATATCGTCAGATGACCACCTTATCATCCAACTCCTAGTACCTCCTCCTTGCCATTGACTTATTACAGTGGTATATGACTGCTGAGTAGTGTCATCTCCCTTCACCCATGCCTCAATAGTAAAATCACCCGATCCAAAATTAAAATCTGCGTTGTCAGATAGAGTTAATGTATCATTACTTCCGTCAAATGATACTCCATACATGGCATTATGAGCACCATTCGATACACCAGATAATCTAAAAGGGTGTGATCCTAGAGTACTACTAGAAGTATCAAAGGTTAATCTTTGTCCTGGTATAACATTAACACTTGCTGTTTTTACGCCATCAAGATAATACTTATTACCACCACCATCATCATATACAGTAACAGCAATACCTACTTGTCCTCTTACTCCTGGAGTTGCTACTTTTCCACCACTAATCGTATTACGAATTGGGAAAGCACCAGTTGCAATGTCTAAGGCTCCTGGACCACCTCTACCACCATTATTTGTTTCCCAATGATTTCCTTTTCCTGATTGATCTTCCCCTATTGGTGCAGAACCATCGAATGGGAGGTAGAAAGAATTTATACCAAGAGAAGGAACAGTAAATGGATTACCACCATACTTAGAAGCAGTGTACCATCTGAAATCTTGCAGATAACACTTAGCATAATAATTTAAATTAGAATTATTATAATTACCAATACCCATCGTATCACCTGGGTTTGCTGATGCACTGCCACTTGTAGTACGCATTGGTACGCCATTCATATAAGCAGTCCAAGTACTGCCATTACGCTCTATACAAAAATGATTCCAGACACCATTAGACCAATCATCATGACTTCCACCTGAACCAGGCCATGCGTCCCAAGTAAAGGTACCAAATTTAACAGCTACAGTACCATTAGAATGAGCATAAGCATAACATTCAACACCATTAGTAGTATCTGAACGGAAGATATAACCATTGTTACTTACAGTTGATGGATAATATGCCCACCATTCGATAGTGCAATTTCCTGTCCCTATATCAAATTCTCCACCAGCATTAGACACTTGCATACTAAATTTATCAGTGGAATCAGTGAAATCACCAGAAGCACCGTAATACTGACTATAACTGCTAGTATACTTTGCATCAACTGCGGTTACAGTTGTCGCATAACCAGCTGCTCTTACAAGATTAGATACATCAGTAGTATCATCTTGCAATGGTAATGCAATCACTAGACTTGCCTTTGCTGAGTCTGAAGTATCTACTGAACCTGTAGTCGATGATCCACCATAAGGACCACCTGAAGTCATAAGAATGGGTTTAGCACCAGTAGCATCATCTACCATCAAATTATACTTTCCACTAAACTTTTTAGGTCTCCAAATTCCTGTTAATGGATCTGTAAATCCAAAATATGTTGGATCAAGTTGTTGTCCATCAATCCAATATATTTGAGATACATTAGCGTACAGAACTTGACTGGTGTAATTCTCTCCTGCAAAAAGATTATGTTGAGTTGTATTATTAAATCTTGTCTGTACATTTTGAGAAGGATAATCATCATATGAAGGATCATATGCAATTTCCTCACCATTCATATAAATATGAACTCTATCTGCTGTTGTTCCTTGAGCTGTATCAATTGCCACTACCAGATTATACCAAGCAGCAGGATCATGGTACTGAGCTAAACTATAAAAATTAAGGGTAAAACTGCTACTCTGTCTATCAAAAATTTGCAATTCAGTATTATTAATAAACTTAATACCAGATTGATTACTACTATCAGTGTCTACTGAGAGAAATCTCTCATCTGTATTCATTACGCCAGTTCTTTTAAACCAAAAGCTCCAAGTAAAAGTTCTCCTATTGCCAACAGAACTAGGAGTTCTCGACATATAAAATGGAGATCCATTAACAGATCCTTGTGTTACTAAACTTCTCTCAATAACCTGAGCACCTGATACTCTATCTTCCGTCGAGGACGCAAAGTTTGGAACTGATATTCCCATTTATCTAACCTCAACTAAAGTTTAATGATGCACCAGCAAGCAACTGAGTTGCTATACCTGGAGTACCAACTCGATGAACAGTAAAGGATATTAAACTAACTGTTCCATCTGCTGTTGGTATAGCAGGTAATGATCCACTAGGGAATAAGAAATATGTACTGAAACCAACTGTTGTTATTCCAGAGTTTGTAATTCTAAGAGTATGACTATCTCCTTCACTTCCCCCATTACAAGTAAATGTAGATATTCCACTTACAGTTACCTTATGATCTTGAGCACTACTTAATGCTAAAGTACTAACAATACCTGCTGATGTGCTTGCAGATGTACTTAAACCAGCAGAAGGAAGATTACTTAGGTTTGAACCATCACCAGAAAAACTTGTAGCAGTTAGAGTTCCGTTTGCTGAATTGAATGTTAAATTAGTTCCAGTTTTAGGAGCAACATTTCCTGTTGCTGCAGTAGAAAATAAAACATTACAGGATGTATCTGATGATTCATCTGCTGCTGTAACTGATAGAGCAGTGGTAGCAGTAGCAACTATATTACTAGTAAAGGTAGATACACCACTTACACTAAGTCCAGTTTTAAATGTAGAAAGACCAGTGACTTCTAAACCACCAGCAGCAATATCAATACCTCTTCCACCATTAACTAATACACCAGCTCTAGCAGTTATAATACCAATTACATCTATATTAGTTACATCTTCGTATGTTAATGTTCCACCAACAGAAACGTTCTCTCCTACATGAAGACTTCCAGCAATACCTACACCACCTGATACAACTAAAGCACCAGTAGCAGATGAAGTAGATGCTGTAGTAGCGGTAAGTTGAGTATTACCAACAAATGTACTTACTCCTAATACCTTAAGAGTATTAGAAACAACATAATCTGTAGCAGCAACACCAGTTAAAGAACTACCATCACCCTCAAAACTTGTTGCACTTAAAACACCAACTATAGTACCACCAGAAGCAGTAAAAGTAACAGCAGATCCAACTACTGTAGAAGTAGTTCCTAAAGTAGTAATACCAGAAACTTTAATATTATTTGTGTTTAAATTATCTGTCGCAGCAATTCCAGTCAAAGCAGAACCATCACCACCAAATGATGTAGCAGTTAAAACACCAACAAAATTTGCATCACCAATAACATCTAATTTATATTGGATGGAAGTAGTAGTCCCCAAACCAACATTATTACTAGTATCAACTGCTATAGCATTAGCATTACCTAATCGGGCTAGTTCTCTTGCTCTTGACATTACTATATGCTTTCTAGTTATTTATCTATTCTATATTTATCGCTTGATGCTTTGGTAATTCTGGTAATAAATCAAACACCACAACAGTTCTCGGCTTTCTTGTTTGATTAGGTTCAGCATAATGCAATGCCCATGAAGGAGCAATAAAAACTGTTCCCTCTTTTACATTACGAGGGTATGCTAATGAAGTTGTATCACTCACTGGATTTTGCCAAGGTGCTACAAAACAAGTAGGAGTATGAACTTTTGGATCATACTCCACATATAATATTCCAGAAAATCCCCATCCTCTATGATTATGAACTCCTTGCTGATCTCCTTTTTGATATTTAACTGCCCATGCATCACTCACACTACAAGTAACCTTTGCCTCTTGACAAAACTCAAATAATTCAGGTCGCAAAAACTCCTCAAGATAACGAACATATGATTTCTCACATGTTTGTCTATCAGTTTCAAAAGTTTGGAGTTCAGTTCGTAGAAACTTACTCTTATTAATTCTACTCAGGAGTCCTTTCTTCTTAAACTCCCAGTCCTTTATCTCATATTGATAAGAAGGAAATTCAAAAAGAGGTGCTTTCATCGTGATCTATCCCATGCACAATGAGCTCTTTGACCATCCTGCAAAACATAATGAAAGAAGATTTGATGGTAATAATACTCTGTTGGTATTTTTTTTCTTAATAACTTATCTCTTTTTCTTATCCTTGGAGAAGGCATGGGATCTCTCCAATGAGGACGTTCACATCCCTTATAAAGTAATCCGTCACCAGGATTAAGAATACCAATACGTTCCTCACCAGGAACTAGAATAGAAGTTTTCTTCTTATCAGTATAAGTGTCAGGTGTTTTAATTTTAAATGGCCAATCCTTTAAATCATCAGGAAGATCAGTACTAATATGAATACTCACAGAGATTTCACATGCACCTCTATCTGCATGTTTTGTTAACTCTTGTCCAGGAAAATAATATCTATCATAATAATAGGTATTATATAATTTCCTACCAATAATTTTTTCTAATTTCTTACGAACTCCACTATGAACCGTTCTATACTGTGGATGCCAATAACGTGCAACGGAACCTTCTACTTGAGACTCAAGGGGAATATGATTAAAATGAGTTGGGTCATTATCCCAATAATTCAATTGTCCACGTAATTCTGGAAGAGGATGATAAAGTTCCTCTGGATCCCATAAATCTTTTACTATAAGATATCCATCCTTTTCAAATTCTTTATTATTAGACCAGGTAGTTCCAGTGTTTTTTCTCTCCTGAATCATCACATCCATCTCGGACATTCTTTCTGCCATAATAACCTCCTATTTCCAACGTGGACCAACAGTCCATCCAACCAAGGACTTTCTTATTCCTTTAGTTACTTTACATACTCTATGTTGTGTACGTGAATCGAATAATACTATAGTACCACGCTGACGAGGAACAACATATTGATCACCTGCTTCATCAAGTAATTGAACATTTCCACCTTCATAATCATCAGGATCAGATAGTTGTATGGCGAAAGATAACTTCCTTACCATCTCAATATTTTCATTTAAAAAGTCTTGTCCCAGTCCGTCTACACGATTACCCATTGCCACAGGTTTATATTGATTGGCAAGACCAGCATCATTGTGCCATCCATAGAATTGCCCTTCACCATACCTAGTATATTGTATGCTTTCACCATCAATACATCTTAAATCATATAGAAAGTTCTCTCTATTTGCTCTCTGTATATAATGCCATATAAATCCACCTACCCAATGTTCCGTAGGTATCCATGCATTCTGTGAATTTCTCTTTTCCTTATTCAGCGAATCTCCATGAAGTCTGGAGTCTGCCATTTGAGGATCAAATTTTTCTGATAAATCCTCATCTATTAAATTTATAACCTTCTCAGGAAGATCAGTATAATACCATATACTCTGATATGCCATAAACCTATAATGTATTCAGTTATATTATATATGATAATTTTTAAAGTGTCAATTATCTATGATGCAGGATACCTTATAATAACAATACCAGATCCACCAGATGTAATAGATGTAGGTCCTGGAGAATCAGATCCACCACCACCTCCACCACCAGTGTTGGCAGTTGCATTAGTAGAACCAACTGGGGTATTACTTCTGGTCGCACCAGTACCACCACCGCCAGTACCACCAGCACCACCATTAGTACTTTCAGATCCACCACCTCCTCCACCACCGAAGTATCTTAATGATCCAGATGGACCAGGAGTTCCATAATCAGTTGGAATGTTAGCAAAACCCATTCCTATTCCACCATCACCTGCATTTGCTGGTGGATTTGAAGCATTTTCTCCAGCACCACCTGCTCCACCACCTCCTCCAGATGCAGCTTGTATTCCATAACCACCATCATATCCTTGACCTGCAGTACCTTCTCCACCTGGCATGTTATCTGGGCTCTCTGAATATCCACCACCTCCACCAGATCCACCATCCTCTCCACCCTGAGGATCATTCCATATTCCCCCTTCTGCTCCACCAGTAGCAGTAAGTGTAACTGTTGGACTAAACACAACAGCACTAGGATTTCCAGGTTGACTCAGATTATTTCCTGGAGATGTAGGACCACCAACACCACCAGATCCAACTGTTACAGCATAAGGTCCAGGAGTCATAGGTTGTGCTGCTGCAGAAGTAGGACTAGGACCACCTGGACCTTCTGGGAAACTACTTAATAGTCCACCAGCACCACCTCCACCAGAAGCAGTAACAGGAGAACCTACTGGCCATACTGCTGATGGAGTATTACCTCTATCACCAATTCCACCACCAGATCCACCACCAGCAAGTATAAGATATTCAACATCACCACTTCCACTACTTATTGAGAAAGTTCCTGGTGATGTAAAGAAATGTTGTATGATAGTAGGACTTGTTACCTTTGTTCCACCAGTAGCACTTATAGCACCACCACCACCGCCAGATGCTGTATGTTGGGAAAGACTAGTAGCACCTCCACCAAATCCACTCAATCCCTGAAATGGTTTTTCTTTTTTAAAAAAATCCAACATAACAATTACCCTCCATTATGAAGAAGTTAGGGTTTGATTAGCAATCACTGTATAGGTCTCACTAGCAGTCTTAAGAATATTAAAGGAGTATGTATCCACTCCACTACCTCCACCAGCAGTAGGAGTACTACCTCCTACCCAATGAGTTGTAATTCCAGTATGCTTACCATCAATTGCCACTGAACTTACAAAGTGAGATGTATTTCCTGCTACTGTCATAAGAGTAACAGCAATTGTATCTCCAATTGCCAAGTCTGTATTAATTCCTGTATTAGAAACAATATCTGGTTTAACAGATGCAGCACCTACAGCAGAAGAACGATAATGAACCATTCCATCCTGTAATCTAATAAATTTATCTGAATTTATTGAATCTGAATCTATCTTAACTCTTTCTACTAATATTCCATTATTTAAAAGAACACCAGCAGCAGCATTTATGCGAACTACCTCTGTACTTGCGGTTCCTGCAGTTATGACATTAGTTGCAGGAGAGAAAATCGTTGCTCCTGTTCCTACATTTGCTCCACCTACAGTAGCAATACCACTAACGTTTAAATCAGTAACAGTAGTTTGTTTAAGAGTACTAATACCAGCAACATCTAAACCACCATTAATATCTACTCCACCCGCAACAGTGACTTCACCACTGGATGAAACAGTACTAACACTACCAATACCAGTAGTGGCCATAAAACCACTAGCATTAGCTTTTACAAAAGTAACAGCGTTATTCTTACTATTAATGTTAGTAGTATCACTACGAATATCTAATGATAAAGTATTATTCTTAATATGAGAATTAGCACCTGCAGCATGATGTATCTCTAAATCATCGTCATTTCCCAATGAAATACTTTGATCATCAGGAATACTAATACCAGCATCAAATGTACCAATACCAGCATCTACATTTAAACCACCAGCAGTTATCTGTACTCCTCTTCCAGCAGTAGCAATAATACCCAATCTTGCTGTTACAACACCAACAGAATCTATATTCGTTACATCTTCGTAAGTTAATGTTCCAGCAATAGAAACATTTTCACCTACAAACATACTTCCAGCAATACCTACACCACCTGATACGATTAATGCACCAGTAGTAGTTGATGTTGATGATGTAGTATTACTAATAGTTACAATACCAGAGGAAGTAACACTAGCAGCATCAATATATTCTGTATTACCAACTCCACTTAAATTAGATCCATCACCATATAAATCTCCACCTACATATAAATCTCCTCCAGTCGTTACAACTCCAGTTAAAGTAGAAGTACCTGCAACGGATACTGTACCACCTAATGTTGTATTGTTTGTAACCTCAAAATCGTTATTTGCCTTTTGTACACTACCAACACTAAGTGCCTTATATGCAACTACCTCTATAACATCACCACTCGGAGCAGCAGTTGTAAGAGTTATAGTAGATGCATTAGTAGCTTCATAGTCTTGGACATCAATTAATTTTACACCATTAATATAAACATCAACATAACCAACAATATACCCTGCAGTAAAAGAAATTTCTGTAGTCTCTGATGTAAGGGAATAGGTCTGTCGAACAATGGCAGAATTGCCGTCGCCTGGATGCCTTCCTATATAACCGCTTCTTTGTGCCATAGTTAGCTAACTCCAGTTAGAATGCTAAGACTTACATCAATTCCATTTGCAGTATCACAATATACTCGTATAGCATCCAATGATTCGAGTACAGTTTTACCAGTATCACTTATAACAAATGAACTTCCATTAGGAACAGGAATCTTACTTGCTAAAGCAACAGTAGAAGTCGCACTGTTATCATAAACATGAACCGTTAATTCCACCTCAGCATTAGTATTGTTAGCAAATGTTCCACCAATTAAAATACTCTTTGTAGATGCAGCAGATGTATAAGCAGTTGTAAGACCAAGATATTTTACATTTTGACTACTTGCTGCTGAGGTATTTGTCGAATCTCTATCGCATGTGGTTGAGTTAACTCCAATTGAAGAAACTTTAGTACCAGCAATAAATTGCTGATTATCAACAATATCACCAACAGTAACGTTAGTGGTTGATATACCAGTGATCAAATTAGTGGTCACTCCAACAGAACCAGAAGAACTTGTTGTCACAACCCCTACTGCTCGTGCTAATTTATTTGAAAAAGCTTCTGCCATTGTTCTTTAATACCTTAATAGTTATTTATTAACCGCCGAGTGCGATTACCAATCCGACTGAAGGAACAGATCCTCCATTAATAGTAACTGTTGCTAATGTAGTAGCAGATCCAATCTGAACCGTACCTGTATCTGTAGCATTGATGACAGTTCCACCAGCACCAACATGTAAATTAGCAGCAGTAGCTAATCCAGTAATGTTAGCATTTCTAGCAGTAAGTTCATCAAAGGATAAATCCCCTCCAATGGTAGCATTACCACCAACATATAAGTCAGTAAGAATACCCAGATTACCATGTACTGTAGCACCTACCCCAGTAGTTTCAAAGCTCTCTATACCACCCCAATATAAAACAGCACGTGCGCTAGCACCACTGAATAATCTTACTATTGGTCTCCATGATGTATCAAAGAATTGGAAGGCTCCTTCTCCACTGTTTCCATTGGACTTAAATACTAGTCCACCAGTTCCTTGCTCATTAATATATGAAGTCCAACCATCAACAACACTAGTTCCTTCAGAATCATTTTGATCCCTAAGACTATTAGTGTGAGATATTTGTAAGTCATTATTTAGACCAAAGCTAGCTTTGGTCTCATCAAGAAATTCTAATGACAGTTGACTCCTATCCCATCGAATAGATGTAACGCCAGCTGCACCATTAATATTAATATCATCATTAAAGGTAGAAACACCAGCAACATTAAATGCTTTAGTATGGAAAGCAGTATTAGTAGTTACAGTGGTTAAACCAGCAAATGAGGTAATACCAGCAACCTCTAAATTACCATTAATATCAACAGTAACGAAAGTAGAAATACCACTAATATTAATGTTTCTACCTGTTACTTCATCATATACAATGTCATCTAAAACAAAAAGATCACCACCTACATAGAGATCTCCTCCAGTAGTAGTGATTCCTCCTTGTTGTGCAAGAGTAGTAACACCTGCAATGATTACATTATTAAGGAATGAAGAAACTCCTACAAAAGTAGAAACTCCTGAGATGTAAATGTTTCTTCCATTAACCTCATCATATACAACATCATCTAAAACATAAAGATCACCACCTACATAGAGATCTCCTCCAGTAGTGGTGATTCCTCCAGCACTTGCAAGAGTACTGACTCCTACAGC
>Ga0209404_10000640_pt1 | contig 26838 bp, 19 predicted proteins | sample TroAtlMetagenome_2_FD_187447 | JGI IMG/M metagenome (GOLD analysis project Ga0209404, IMG submission 187447) | Marine eukaryotic phytoplankton communities from Atlantic Ocean - Tropical Atlantic ANT8 Metagenome (SPAdes) (version 2) | ecosystem: Environmental > Aquatic > Marine > Oceanic...
TACTGAAATGCCCTTTTACATGTTGATACAACTGATTGCCTAAGGTCTCTCGGGTTTGCTTATCATTTACCAGTGTAATCAGCGCATCGGCTATTTCATCTATATTCCCTGGCGTCACCATTAATCCCGTTTCATCATGCTCGATAATTTCTGGAATGCCGCCTACAGGTGTAGATACCACAGCACGCTTACAGGCTCCCGCTTGAAGAAGAATAACGCCCAAGCCCTCTGCATAAGCGGGGTGAACCACAATATCAACACTCGGCAGAATTTTGCTGACCTCATCGGTAAAGCCGCACAGGTGCACATGTTCGGTGAGAAGATGTCGTTCGATAAGCGCTTGATAGCTTTCTTTAAGATTCCCTTTGCCAAAGAGTAAGCAGCTTACTTTAGGGTTATTTTGAACCACTTTTTCCATAGCCAAAATAATATCGGCTTGGCCTTTACGAGATATAAGCTGAGCAAAGTTGGCAATAACTGTATGGTCTGAAGGGATGGAAAAGGTTTCACTTAGCCACGCTTTGTCCGCAGTCTTAGAGAACTCCTTAAAGTCTACTGATGAGTGAATAACCGGTTGGTGTTTTACCGCCTCACAGTGATGGCTCACTACATTAAATACGCCCTCGGAAATACTCGCTACAGCCGCAAACTGGCTGTACTTGTAGGTAGCAAACAGTGACTCAGGATTATCTACTCGTCGGGTGCATATAGCGGGAATGCCGGTTATCTTTGCTACCATGGCGCCGAATACATCTGCCCCACGGCGGCTATGTACATGAATCACGTCGGCCTTAATTTTACGAGCGATGTTCACCATGCGTTTTACTGCAAATAAGTCGGTTTCTCCGCGATAGGAAATAGTATGTGTTTGGCAGCCCGAAAGGGCCAGCGACGCAATTTTACTGTCTTCTGGACATATTAAGTGGTTTTCGTAATCAAACTGACGGTTCAGTGAATCTAACAAGTAGACCACTTGTTTAGCGCCGCCGTACAGGTTTCGACCCAATTCAATATGCAAAATCTTTAAGCTCACAAGTATTCCTTCACAGTGGTAAAAACTTCTTCTGGGCGAATGGATGCCATACAGTCAAATGTACCATTACAGGTTGGTTTACGCTTGCATGGCGCACAGACTAGGCTTTTATATAATACATGAGTGTTGGCATTATCAGTATATGTATACGGACAGGTAGACCCAAAAAGAGCAACTGTAGGGCGAAGAAAAGTGACCGCCATGTGTGTTAAGCCAGTATCAACGCCAATAAAGGCTTTAGACTGTTTCACGGCCACGGCTGATACTGCTAACGATATATGCCCCGCTAATGAATAAACATCACTATCATTGAAGGTTAGTGACTCTGCATCACAGCTATCTGACGGGCCGCCTAGAATAACAATAGCGATATCACTGTGTTGACGAATCAGAGTGATAAGTTGCTTCCAGTGATTAATTGGCCAGTGCTTTTGCGGGCGGGTAGTAAAGGGGGCTAGTACAATATAATTGCTATTCACCAACAGTGCATCTAGTGTGCGCCGTAATTGTAGTGTGGCAGCTTCCCCCATTTCGACATGTAGTTGGTAGGAGTTAGCGCCCATATGCTTTGCTAAAAATCGGTACTCGCTACTGATTTCTTCTGATATTGGTTTATCTATCGTGTCGGTCAAAAAGCGCTGGCTTTGCTCTCTACTGTTAAAACCAATACGGTGGGCCGCGCCACTGAGATAGGCTAAAAAGGCACTTTTAAGTAAGCCTTGGGCATCAATGGCGTGGGTAAAGCCTTTATCGCGGAGTTGTCGCCTAAATGCCAGAACGGATTTGAACAAAGACCAATAGGCGCGCTTCTTACCAAACGCTTTCCATTCGCTTTTCGGCCATACAAGAATGTCATCTACAAAAGGGTGGTGCAGTATTAGCTCTGCATACGGTTTTTCGACTAACCAAGTAACTCGGGCATTTGGTAGAGCTGCTTTTATGCTGGACGGAAGCCCTGAGGCCATTACAATGTCACCAATAGCGCTAAGCCTGATTAAAAGTACGTTCGGCTGGGTTGCAGTAGAGCTCATAAAACTTACATGTAGACGAGTTATAATGGGTGAGTAAAACACATAATAACGTCAGTTTGATGACGACCTAGCTTAGCGCTACGCTTTTCGTTTATTGTGTAGTTAGCCAGTCAGGCTGCCAAAGAATAACAATAGGAATTACTAATGATAAGAGGCGGTAAAGAAGCCGAATACAGACCTACATTACTAGAAGATGTCTGTCGCTGGCTTTACTCCTGTGTATTATTTTGCATTATCCCTTTCGCATTTATCCAGCTAATGCGCCGTGGTTCGACAAGAAATAAAGAATATAACCAGCGCCGGTTTGAACGATTCGGTTTCGTAGCTATACCCCCTAAAACTGGCGGTTACCTGTTTCACTGTGTTTCAGTTGGTGAAGTGGTGGCGGCATCTTGCTTAATAAAGCGCATCATTCAGGCTGAGCCAGATACACAAATTACGGTGACCACCACTACACCCACAGGATCGGCAAGGGTACGTGATATTTTTGGTAATACTGTGCATCATTTTTACTTACCCTATGACCTGCATACGGCCATGGCTGCAATGATAAAGCGCGTTAAACCTAAAGCAGTACTTATTACCGAAGTCGAATTATGGCCTAACTTTATACATGCCTGCTGGAAGCGTCACATACCGATAATGGTGATTAATGCGCGTATGACAGATAGGTCGGCCAAGCGCTACATGAAGATAAGTAAGCTATTTAGGCCGATGCTAAACAAACTTTCTCATATATGTACTCAAGGCCAACGTGATTACAATAATTACCTTGCACTCGGTATGCCTGAAACACGTATGACCCAAACCAATAATATTAAGTTTGACCAAGCTGCTAGCAAAACGGATCAAAGCGTAGGGTTTATGGGCCTTTCACTAACAGATGGCCCAATATTAGTTGCTGGCAGTACCCACGATCTTGAAGAGCAAGCCATGATTGATGCCATAAAGATAATCGGCTCATCAAGTGCAGTTAATCTTCGCCTACTGTTAGTGCCTCGTCATCCAGAACGGTTTGATACAGTCGCTAAGCTTTTAGAGCAAAACGAACTTGAATACGTTCGTACAAGTAACATTGATGCTATATCCCCAGAAAATAACGTTATTTTGCTTGATGAAATGGGCAAATTAAATAGTGCTTATAGCGTTGCCAGTTTCGCGTTTGTAGGTGGCTCGATTGCAAATCGAGGTGGCCATAATGCGCTAGAGCCAGCCGCCTTTTCAATTCCCATAATGATGGGGCCGCATACCTATAACAACCCAGTAATTTGTGAGTATTTGGCAGAACGTGGTGCCCTTACCAAAATAGAGAATGCACAGGAAATTGCTCAGCAGTGTGAAGCTTGGATTAATAACCCGTTGAAACGAGAAGAAGCTGGAAAAGCCGGCCGTAAAGTTTTAGAGGAAAACAGTGGTGCATTGGATAAAACGTTAGCGGTTGTAAAACGTAATGTAGATTAGCCTTACCTATAAATATCAATTGGTTAATTTTAGCTCACCAAAATTGTGCGCGCATTGCACCAAGGTTTTTCTTTGCACTCCTGTGGCAGCTCTTTAATTTATCAATAAATATATAACTTGTTGAAAATAAAAATAAAATACAAAGTGGTCTGTTCTTTGCTTTTATAATGCCGACAGCGTAGTTACGGTAAAATATAAACAATTATGCTTCTCACGAAGAAGCACTGAATTACGCGTTCTCCAGGGAGATGCACCCTGCTTAGGCAGGGTGCCATCTTAACCCGCTAGCATCTTCTTATACCGCTTCACCTTCAGGTAAAATCAAACTAATTACTCGCCACCCAGCTTTAGGGTGAATGCTGTTTCCATTCACAAACGTGAAGCTTTTTCCTTCAACATCTATGGCTATTAATGGTGTAGCTCTATCGCCATACTTTTCATTGTACTGCGCGAAGGTGAACTCATCAGACAGTCGTGTGGTTTTCACGCTAGCATCGCGGGCAATTGCAGAGGCTAAATAGCCATAAGTCACACCTTCATCGAATAAGGTAAGACGTTTAGCGTATTGTTCGCTTACTTGGTGACTTGGACGGGTGGACTGTTCGTTACTTGTCAGTGCCCACACTTTGTCTTTGCCCATGGTATTTTCAAAGTGATACGCAATGGGGGGGTTAAGTTGTTTGTAAGGCGACATAATTAACACCGTACCAAAGCTGGCAATATCGAGATGACGAGCTGCATGATCTGACATAGGGTTACCAAAATATACAGGAATATCCATCATTCGGGCTTCTCGAATGGCATCCCAGTTGGTATCTGCAACGGTAACGCTTAGCTCTTGTTTAATCATTTCATCAGCAAGCATACGGTTAAACTTACTACCACCGAACATAAGGTAAGCGGTAGGGGCAGGGGCTCTTACTTTAAGCAACGTAGCGACACTTCGAGAAGTCAGGCTTTGTACCACTACAGTCGCGATAATCACAAGAAAGACCATAGGCACGATAACACCAGCACCCTCGTAGCCAATTTCCTCAAGCTTTAAAGAAAACAATGCAGATACGGCTGCGGCCACAATTCCGCGAGGAGCAATCCAGCTCAACAAGGCGAGCTCATTAAGTTTAAGACCTGTGCCAATAGAAGATGCTGCTACCGATAATGGGCGTGCAATAAACATGATTGCGCCAAGTACAACAAGCGCTCCCCAACCAATGTCCGCAATAGATTGAAGGCTAAGACGGGTAGCAAGTAAAATGAACAAGCCAGAAATAAGCAGTACACTCAAGGTTTCTTTGAACTCTAAAATGTCTTCTACTTCCACGTTCTTCATATTGGCTAGCACCATACCTGTGATAGTGACCGCCAATAGTCCAGATTCATGTGCAACATAATTTGACGCAGCAAACACACCAAGAATAATAGTTAAAACCGCGGTATTTAATAAGTAATGCGGTATCCAATCTTTGCGAATAGAAAGTCCTAGCAAGTAACCCGAACTAAACCCTAGTAGGAAACCAATCCCGATGGTTTTGCCAAAGGTGATAAACGTATGGGAAATCGCATTGCCTTGAGAGGCGACAATAAACTCAAATACCAATACGGCCAGCAGAGCGCCGATGGGGTCGATAACAATGCCTTCCCACCGTAAGATACTCGCTAAGTTAGATTTAGGTCGTACCGTACGCAGCATAGGGACAATCACAGTAGGGCCGGTCACCGTCACGATAGCACCGAATAAAAAGGAGAGTTGCCACGACAAGTCTAGGCTGTAATGGGCCGCCACTGCGGCTATAACCCAGGTGACTAATACACCCACACTACAAAGGTTACGTACCATATTGCCATGGCCCGCAATATCGCCAAACTTAAGGGTAAGGGATCCCTCGAACAGAATAATAGCAACGGAAAGCGATACAACAGGAAATAAAAGGTCGCCAAAAAGCGCATCAGCGTTAAGCACACCAAATACTGGGCCAACCACAATGCCTACAATCAAAAGCGGCAAAATGGCAGGTAAACGAACTTTGTACGCGAGGTATTGGCAGCTAATCGACAATAAGCCTACTGCTACCAAAGACATGAGTGGATCTGACAATGCGTGTTCCCTTATTTTATAATGCTAAGTGTATAGCCATACTTATAATGTTATGCGGCTCCATCATATAGCAACTTATCTACATGCCGACAGAGACTTTCGTATAAGCGCAATATAATTAAAACAGAGTTTAGTCCATGAGGGATCAATTCGCTTATATTCAACGTTGTCGTGGAAGGGGAAGCGTAGTATTTTAAGATTTCATTTATTACGCGCCAAAGAGCGCCTTATCAACGGACTATAAACGTTGCTTAATCACTCATTTTTACCTGTAGCAGTTGCTACGTTTTTTTCGCTCTCGCTACTTTCTGGTTGTGCTGCTTCATACCCTGAAGCTCAGACAAAAATATCAGTGGGTGAGTTAACGGTACTTCCTGATGTGTTGGAAGAAACGTCGGGGCTGTTTTGTAATGCATCAACACTCGTGAGTTTGAACGACTCTGGCAACAAGCCGGAACTGTTTCATTTATCTTATGAAGGTAAGGTGGTCGAAACCGATAGACTGGCGTTAGACAATATCGACTGGGAAGCCATTACGGCAAGTTCAACTCATTGGTACGTGGCGGATGTTGGCAATAACAAAGGCCGTCGTGAGAGTCTTACTATTTATAAGGTTAATAAAAACGACCTTAACGATATTGTGACGATGACAGTAACCTACGAAGGCAACGAGCCAAATAGCAATATGCCTTATGCCCATGATTTTGATTCTGAGGCCATGGTGTATGCCAACGGAAAGCTAATTTTGTTCTCGAAAAGCTGGCGTACTGGCGTAGCCAAGGTGTATGAAGTTAACGAGTCTACTCAACCACAAACATTAACCGCGTTTGCGCACATTGAAGGTTTACCAGGCGTTATTACTGGCGCCGATTACGATGCCGCTCGAAACCTTTACGTGATTGTGGGCTATAAATCTGACCCTTTTGGTAACTTTGATACTTTCATTGCACAGGTTGATAGTCAGTTTGTTCCTATTAATATCTGGCCGTTACCTGCTTATAAACAAGTAGAAGGTGTATGTGTTGATGACAACGGCAATTACTGGTTTTCAGAAGAAGCTGCTGGGCATCGCAAGGCATCTCTTACCGAAGTTAAAATCATTCAAAAATAAATTCGTCTACATTTTAATCACTTAAAGGGAGTTAGCATAATGGCTAATTCCCACGCTTTATACTTCGTGGTTATATAAGTTCCTACTCTGCTTTTGCATATTAGGTCGGTTTAATGCGTAGATTCTCTCAGCTTATAGTGATGCTTACAGCGCTTCAAAGTGCATGGGTATCCATGTCTGCATCTGCTTCAGCGATAGAAGATGCTGAACAGTGGTTGAGTGAATATGTAAGTTTGGATGATACTTTTTCCATCGCCTTATCTAAAAACAAAATTAGATTTAAAGGCTGTAAGCAGAAGCAATATCAGTTAGTGATTAATCAGCAATTCACTAAACGCTTCAATGTGGAAGCCATTGTGCACTATAACAAAGGCTTACTCGATTACGGCGTACTCGCTCAGCGGGTTAAAAGCCATGAATTTGAGGTGGTGAGTTGGTGGGATAAAGGAAGTTACCGGGTTGGGTTAAGCCACAAAATTCGTCCTGAACATGAAATTTCCATTCCTGTTGCTGAAGTGATTCAACTCCCTACCAGTACTACAGCAAGTGTGTATTTTGAAGTTCCGTTAATGGAAGAAAGGCACACGTTGACGGTTGCGGCTTCTAGAGAATCATGGAAGTCGGACAGTGCAACAATCCAGTTGCCGTGGAACGAAGCCCACGACAACCAAGTAAAACTTCAATACGCCATCGCATTTTAACGCCAATAGCATTTATCGTTTTATAATTTAAACTGACTTACTTCTTGAGCCAGTTCGTTGGCTAATTCGTCTAGCTTCTCGCTAACCCCTACCAACACATGTGTGGCATTAAGGGTTTCATCACTCGATGAACTTATCTCATTAATACTCCGGCTAATATCTTCAACGACGGTAGCTTGTTGTTCTGTGGCGGTGGCCACTTGGGTATTCACATCGTTAATCAGCACAATTTCCTCAGCAATTTTCTGCAGCAGCTTATCGATATCATCGGTAGCGCCAACCACTTCTCTGGTTTGTGCTTTACTATCTTGCATTTGAGAAACTGCCGTTTTGGAGTCTAGCTGGAACTTATCAATCTTAATCTGAATTTCATCGGTGGCGACAGCTGCACGCTGAGCAAGAGTGCGAACTTCATCGGCTACAACTGAGAAGCCTCTTCCATGATCGCCAGCCCGAGCGGCTTCTATAGCGGCATTCAACGCAAGCAAGTTAGTTTGCTCTGAAATACTACGAATAGTATCAAGTATGCCGCCAATAGCCGCAGTGTGCTCATCAAGGGACTGAATAACCTCAGACACGCTTTCTACTTGGGTAGAAAGATTTGATATTGCGTGCACCGCTTTTTGCGTAAATAGTCGGCCTTCTTGCGAGCTTTCAGTGGCTCGATTCGCATTTTGCGCCGCGTAAGTAGCAGACTGTGCGACCTCGGTTACGGTGCTCCCCATTTCAGTTAACGCTGTTGCCGCCTGAATGGTTTGGTCACGCTGACTACGAGTAGAGCGTTCATTTTGCTGCGATTGGCTGGCTACTTCTTGAGCTGAGGCTTTTAGGGCTTGGCTAGTTTTCGCTACCGATGCAATTGTGCTGTGAAGGTGGTCAATAAAGCTATTGAAGCCTTCAACCAGTCGAGCGGTTTCTTTTTGTTCTGGTACGTCAATTCTTGAACGTAAATCGCCTTGCCCTTTTCCAAGTTGCTGGAAAATATCAGCCAGTGATTCGATAGGTTTTGTAAGAGATGATGCCAGCCAAATACCAAGCAACGCAAACAAGCCCGCAATAGCAATAGACCATAAAATGATTTGTCGACTGCCGGCATTTAACGAGGCATAAAGTTCTTGTTCTGGTACTTGGGCAACCACGTACCAACCGGATTTTTCTACATACGTACTAGCAAAAAGGACGTCATTTGAATTTACTTCACTGGTTGCCATCGCAAAGTCACGCTGTTGCAGTAAAGACCGCGACGCATCTGCGCCACTTATCGCGCTCAGTTTGGATTTTCCCAACAGGCTAGTGTCAGGGTGAGCAATAATAGTGCCTTCGCCATCAACCAAATACACAAAACCGGTTTGGGCAATTTTTACCGCGTTAATAATGTCTAGTAACTCGTCCACTGACTTCGCGACACCAGACATACCGCGGCCTGCGGTTTGTTGGAAGTTTGCGAACAATCTATAACCTTGGCCAGGTTCGTTATACAAGCTAAGTGAAATTGGCGTACCACTATCACGGTAAGCGAAAAACCAGCCGTCGAATTCATCGTTTTTCAGCACTCGTAAAAAACCGTCTTGGTTCCAATACTTGGTGGTTTTTCTATCGACGAAAGAGGCAACAGTTAAGTCGTTGAAATTCACGATGTCGTTCAGATAAGCGATAAGTCGCCTTTCACCGGAACTATCAGCGCCTGCTGCCGACCAAGCTAATATGTCAGGGTTGGATGCTATGCCATGGGCAACAGAAAGCATCACACTGGCTTCTCTGTCTACCTGATTACCTATTTGCTTCAACAGTGAAGGAAGCTGAAGCTGCTCCATGTTCTCTTTTACTAAGTCTCGGGCTATCCATTGGCTAATTGAACCTACCAAGATAGAGGCTGCCAAAACGGCCACCATTAGTGAAATAATCAGTTTTTGTTTAATACTCAAAGTCATAACTTCCGACCATATTTTGACTGCTGAAATAACGACGCTGCACTGCAGGCACAGTCACGTCTTGGGCGTTGGGTTATTACTGTTAGCGTCTACGTAGCTGCTTAGTTGCAGGTTATTAATCACTTCATGAAACACGAGGAGAGGTAGTGCGCACTAGTTTTTTTATTATTGTATTTATATCGGCTGACTATCGCGAATTATTATACTTTCGACGTATAAAAGCCGACAAGATGATTTTGAGGTTAAATTGACCGAAAGGTCAAGAAAAAGCCGCGAAATGAGATGAATTTTTCAATATCGCGGCTTCTTTAGAGCGGTTTAGCGATTAATCTTCGCTTTTATCTTCAGGGATAGGAAAGCCTCGGTCGCGCATTAATGCGTCAACTTTGGCATCGCGGCCGCGGAATTTGCGATAGGCTTCTGCTGGGTCCATCGCATTACGAACTGAAAAGAGGTACTTCACTAAGCGATCGCCCACTTCTTTGTCGTAAAATCCACCCGGTGCTTCCATAAAGGCTTCTGATGCATCAGCCGTCAGTACCTCTGCCCACATATAGCCGTAATAGGCTGCGGCATAACCTTCACCCGAGAACACGTGACCAAAGTGAGGTGTGCGGTGACGCATAACAATCTCTTCAGGCATACCGAGTTTTGTAAGCTCTTCACGTTCAAAGGTATCTGGCTCAATATTAGCTGGATCAGTAGTATGGTACTTCAAATCCATAATGGCAGAGGCCATATACTCAGTGGTTTTGAAACCCTCGTTAAAGGTTGATGCCTTTTTAATCTTAGCAACAAGTTCAGCAGGGATAGGTTCACCCGTTTCATAATGTACTAAGAACTGATTAATGACTTCGTCGGTGGTTAACCAGCGCTCTAACAGTTGCGACTGGAACTCAGTGTAATCACGTACACCCGAGTGCGAAGAAGGGTATTTCACGTCAGCAGATAAGAAATGCAGTGCATGACCAAATTCGTGGAAATAGGTTTCTGCATCATCAAATGAGATGAGTGTGGGTTCGCCCTCAGCCCCTTTAACGAAATTAGAGTTGTTAGAAGATAGCACTGTCTTTTTACCATCGAAGGTTGTTGATGAGCGATAGGTCGTTGCCCATGCGCCCGAGCGCTTACCTTTGCGTGAGAACGGATCTAAGTACCACAAACCAATGTGTTCACCAGAGTCTTTGTCGGTCACTTCCCAAACTTTAACGTCTTCGTGGAATACCGGTACTTTGCCTTCTTCTACAGGCGTAAAGTTGAAGTTAAACAAACGACCCGCTACGTAGAACATAGCGTCACGCAATTTATCTAACTGAAGGTATTGTTTCACTTCATTAGAGTCTAAATCGTATTTTTCTTGACGAACTTTTTCTGCATAGAATCGATAATCCCAAGGCTCAATAGTGATATCGGCGCCTTCAGCATCAGCAATTGCTTGCATATCGGCCACTTCTTGCTCAACCCGGGCAATGGCTGCTGGCCAAACCTTCATCATTAGATCCATAGCGTTTTCAGGGTTCTTCGCCATACGATCTTCTAAACGCCACTGAGCATAGTTTTCATACCCAAGTAGTTCTACGCGCTCATCACGCAATGTGAGAATGCGTTTAATGGTTTCGTTGTTATCAAACTCATCTGCGTTGTCGCCACGGCTGTAGTATGTGTTCCATACTTTTTCACGTAACTCACGGTTCGTAGAGTACGTTAGGAAAGGATCCATAGATGAACGGGTATTAGTAATCGCATATTTATCCGTCTCACCACGGCTTTGGGCAGCAGATTTCGCACCTTTTACGAAAGACTCAGGTAAGCCACCTAGTTGGTCTTCAGTAATATACGTTACGTAGTTTTCTTCATCCGCCAGTACGTTATTTGAAAACGACGTATATAGGGTAGCTAACTCTTCGTTGATTGCGGCATAGCGCTTTTTCGCTTCACTGTCTAAGGTGGCGCCATTGCGTGCGAATTCGTTGTAGGTCATCCAGGCAATACGCTGTTCTTCTTCGGTTAATGTCGATAGTTCATCTGACTCATAAACCGCTTTAACACGTTCAAACAACTTTTCGTTCTGGGTGATTTTGGTAGAAAATGCTGACAACTTGGGCGACATTTCTACTTGAATAGCACGAAATTCAGGGCTTGATTTATTCGCACTCCAAATGCCGTAGTAACGAAATACGCGGCTAAGCTCGCTTCCTGAACGTTCCATCTCCACAATAACGTTTTCAAACGTAGGTGGCTCAGGGTTATTCGCAATCGCATCAATCTCTTTAAGATTGAGTTCCATTGCTTTTTCAAGGGCAGGCTTTAGGTCTTCCAGTTTCATTTTATCGAAAGCGGGAACGCCGCCGTACGGGCCTTTAAATTCTTGAAGGAGTACATTGTCGAACTGCTGAGTTTTTGTTGCGGCTGCTTCAGTAGTGTCTACGGAAGTTGTCTGAGGGGCTTTTTGCTCAGAACAAGCACTAAGTGCAACCACTACCGCCATGGCGGTAAGTGACGTTTTAAATTTTCCCATTATTTTTTCCTGTCTTATTATGGTTATGTTTTCTTTTGTTGTTTCTTGACGTGAGGGTGTGTTGACCTTTGATTTAGGCTGCTGGATAGCTTTACGATTAATACGCTTCCATTAAGACCAAAACTTCTACAGTAAAGGTTTACATACCCTAGTAAAGCAAATCAATTTCACCGATTGAAGTGCTAATTAAAATCACACACATTCAATACTATGCCATTGTAAAACTAACTTAAATGTCTCTTAACGTATTAAGCCGCTAGACCAACGAGAATGCGAGTAATAGCGCCTAGATGACACTCATCGAAAAGCCTAAAAAAACCATTGAAAGTTTTAGGCTAATCACTACACTTCGCGCCATTAAATAACTGATTTTTTTGCCTCACTTGTTATCGATGAAGGAGCATTGGCGTGTTTGAATTATTGCTTCATACAATCCCTGTATTGTTTGCTGTTGGATCGTTTTGGTCCAATACAGAGCGTAAGCTCCTATTATTGAATTTAGGGCTGTGTGCGGCACTCGCCAGTTTACTTGCCTTCGAGCAAGCGTGGGGCGGGGTAGTAGTGATTATGGTGGCGGGGTTGAGTACTACCTATCGTGTCGTTACCCAAAAGCTACTACCCGCGTATGCTACTTACATCATTTTGGCATTAATGACGGTGCTTGTGGCAAGTATTAATACCCTTACGGGGAAGACTGGGTTACTAGAGCTAATGCCAGTACTGACTTTTATGGTGTATCGCTTTGGCGAGTTACACTGCAAAGAAGCAGGACTGCGTATTTGTATGATAATTGGCTCGGTAAACTTTACGGTATACGGTGTGGCTACTCAAACATGGGGGCTGGCAATTACTGAAGCCTTATTCGCTATTTCAAATGCGTGGTATTACGTTAAGTTACGCAGGAAAATTGCCGCACTGTCGGTATAACGTTAAATAGGCGGCCAAGTTTGCACCACAATAAAAAGCCAGACGAGTCACTCTCGTCTGGCTTTTTTGTTTATCACATTGCCGTATCTGTAAAACGGTGTCTTACGCAAATACCACGGTTTTATTGCGATGAATAATTACGCGGTCTTCTAAATGATAACGAACGCCATGGGCAAGAGCGGTTACTTCGCAGTCTTTGCCTTTTCTTACCATATCAACCGCGCTGTCGCTGTGACTAATACGCTTAACGCTTTGCTCAATAATAGGGCCTTCGTCTAAGTCTTTCGTGACGTAATGGCAGGTTGCTCCAATTAACTTAACGCCGCGGTCGTAAGCCTGTTGGTAAGGCTTAGCCCCTGCAAAGCTCGGCAAAAAGCTATGGTGAATGTTAATTGCTTTGCCTTGGAGTTGTTGGCATAGCGTATCTGGCAAGATTTGCATGAAACGAGCAAGTACTGTCAGGTCGATTTTATATTCTTCCAACAGGGTTGAGATTTGCGCAAACGCAGCCTCTTTACCGAGTGCTTTAAAGTCTACCCAGTGAAACGGCACCTTGTACCAATCGGCAAATTGTTTCATTTGCGGGTGGTTACCAATAATGCACGGGATATCGCAATCAAGCTCACCGGTGTGCCAGCGATGCAGTAAATCAACCATACAGTGAGATTCCACGCTACCTAATAAGGCAACGCGCTGCTTCTTGCCTGAATCAGAGAGCTTCCAATTCATTTGGAATTCGTTAGCCAAAGGCGCAAATTCTGCTAAAAAGCTGTCGTAATCTAACCCAATAGAATCGGCACCAATTTCGTGGCGCATAAAGAATCTACCGGTTTGTAAATCGGTGTGATGGTTAGCTTCAACAATGGTGGCACCATGGTTAGCTAAAAACTGAGAAACACTGGCAACTAAGCCAATTTGGTCAGGGCAATCTATTACTAATCGAAACGTTTGTTGCATGAAATTGAAGTCTCACTAAATAAGACCCCCTTTTTACCCAGCTACGCCAGTGAAGTAAAGGCTTTTAGGGTGAAAAAGCCTAACTGAAATAGGCTATTTTGCTATAAATAATATCACTCGATGAATGGCAGTTAACGAACTACTCATCATTAATTCCTCGGCGTAGCTTTTCACGCACCGACATATTGTGCCTTAAATTCCAACTTTGCCTAATGGGGTACGTAACCCCTTGGGGGGTTGAGACAGATTCGAACAGGTGAAATGCCGAGGCGTGCATCTCTACATGTGGTGTATACAAAGGTACAGGTAGCGCCACCGTGGCTTTTCGAATAACAGTGACATGGGGCGCAAACCCTTTGCCATCTACCTCTATTGCCGCGGCTCTCGCGGCTTTACGAGTCGATTTAGCTAATGCCATAAGTTCTGCTGGCGGTGACTCTGGTGCGGCGAAGAGAATCTTTGGGCCGTTCCAAATACCGGTAGTGTCTAACGTTAGGGAGAATGGCGAATGTACTAGCGTATCGAGTTCAGCGACTAACGCCTCATGCTGACGGTGAGTAATATGGCCAAGAAAACTTAAGGTCATATGGTAATTGGCTGCGTTTACCGCATAAGGTTGGGATGCGCCTGCGTCACGCCTTTTACCTTTGCTCTCTTTACCTTTTTTTCCTCTACCTTCATTTTGGGCTCGGCCCTCAGAAAGAGTGAACATGTTGCGGGCTGTCACCTCTGGGAGGGCTTGTTGCCGCCAACTATCGAGGGCTAACTTTTCTGTTGAATGTAAATCTAAACCAATGAAACAACGCATACTCACTCCTCTATCTACGTGTAATTAGCTCAAAACGGCCTAGTTAATAGAAAATGATTTCAACCCCAATGGACATATCGTCAGGTGTCTCTATTTCGCTGTGCTTGCGTTAACGTAATGCAGAACTTCTGCTAAAGGTAAATTCAAGTACAATAGTGTGAGAAGTTTATCTAGGTATTGCAAACCTTTATGTTACAGCCGTTATTACATTTACCCGCCGCCCAGCTTATTGAACCCGTTAACACCGCAATCGGCGAAAACAACCTTATCATAGGTGCACCGCCGGGTGCAGGTAAGTCGACGGTACTCCCACTTTCTCTATTAAGCGCGATACCACAGGGCAAAGTGTTGTTGATGCAGCCTCGCCGCGTAGTCGTAAGGAATTTGGCGAATTACCTGGCAGGCATACTCAATGAAAACGTGGGCGACACAGTAGGTTACCGAATTAAAGGTGAAAGCAAGGTAGGAAAGAACACCCGCCTCGAACTCATTACCGAAGGTATACTCGCCAGAATGATTCAGTCAGACCCTGAACTGACTGGGGTATCGGCCATTGTATTTGATGAATTTCATGAGCGCAGTATTCATAGCGACTTCGGTTTAGCCTTAGCACTCGATGTGCAAGGGGGCTTGCGGGAAGATCTCCGCCTAGTGGTAATGTCAGCCACCCTTGATGTAGAGCCGCTGACTGCATTAATAGATAAACACGGTGCCGTGCCTGTAATTAACCTCAATGCAGAAGGGCGAACTTTCCCCGTTAATATGCATTACAGCAAAGATGTGCTCGCCCATGATGTGGTTAGCGCTACCGCTGAAATGACGACGCGAGTGTTTTCTCAGCATCAAGGTGATGTACTGGTCTTCTTGCCAGGAAGCGGGGCCATTCGAGGCGTAGCACAACGACTCTCCGCGTTGGTAGATAAATATGATGTGGCATTGCACTCACTTTTTGGCGCGATGGGCAAAGACGCCCAACAAGCCGCTATCAACCCGGACCCACAAGGGCGACGTAAGATTATTCTTGCCACCAATATTGCCGAAACTAGTTTAACCATAGAAGGGGTTAAAGTGGTGGTAGACAGCATGTGGGAGAACCAAGCGCAATATAATCCTTCCAGTGGCTTTACCCAGTTAATGCAGCAGCGTATATCCCGCGCTTCGGCTATTCAGCGGGCGGGGCGAGCAGGGCGAGTTAGCGAAGGTGATTGCTACCGGCTATGCAACCAGAGCAGTTTTGAGCGTATGGCGCAACATAATGCCCCGCAGGTATTGCGAGAAGATGTGTCGTCCTTATTGCTAGATGCGCTGCAATGGGGCGCTACACCCTCATCGTTGGCAATGTTAACCCAGCCAAGCACTGCGCAGTTAAAAGTGGCTAGTCATAATTTAATCGCCATTAATGCCCTTAGAACCCTTGATGACAGCCAAATAATAACCCCTTATGGCCGAACACTGTCTAACATACCGTGTCATCCGAATTTGGCGAATTTATTAGTACGCTGCGAGCAAGGTGTGCAAGGGGTAGCGCCAGCAATGCAAAGGAAACTTAAATGTGTTGCGCCCATCGTAGTGGCATTGGCCGAAAACCTAGGTGGGCAGTTTACACAAACTTATGTTATTGATGCGTTGTTGAATCTTGATGGTCAAACGCGCAAGCAGCTTCATCAGCAAGCATCTAAATATGCTAAATATGTTGGTGTTAACCAGAACGATTTGGACATTAACGGAATAGATGAAGACGCATTGGCGCTTTGTATTGCTATTGCCTTTCCTCAGCGGGTGGCGTTCTATCGCGGTCTAGCTTCTGACAAGGTTAGCGAAGGGCTAAATGGAAAACAAAAAGGACAAGGAGCTACACAAGGTAAATTTAAACAAAGCGGATATAAGCTCGCCAGTGGCAAGGGCGGTGAGTTAGAGCAGCATTCTTCCCCTCAGTGGTTGGCAGTTTTACATGGTCAGCAAACCGGAAATACGGTGAAATTCAGGTTAGCCCAGCCTATTGATGAAGCGCTGCTTCGCGCCGTGTTCCCAGATGAGTTTACTCATAAAAAACAAGTACGCTTCAACGTGGTAAAAAAGGCAATGGAAGCACGGGTGATTACCGGTTTTCATGCTATCGACTTAGCCAGTGAGCCTGTGTCAGGGCAAGAAAAGCAACAAGGTAATAGCTTTTGGAAAAAACAGACTGCTCATGCTTGGTTTGAATATTTAGAGAATATCCCAGTAAGTGAGTGGCCACTAACTTCTGGCGACTGGCAATGGTGGAATAGACTTAAATTGGCAGCCTCGTTTAATTTACCTCAGCCGCAAGCGTTCGATAAGCCAGACCCATGGCCACAGTCTTTGCCGGCATTAATGCACAGCGCAAAAGAGGCATTAATTGAGCCTTTAAGTCGATGTGAATCTTTGACGAAACTACAAAAATTGCCATGGAAGAACACACTAAATAATGCACTGAGCTGGCCGCAACAAGATGCCCTAGCTTCATTATTACCTACTCATTTGCCAATACCCACAGGGCGAGATGCCACACTTGAGTATCGCGATAATGGTGACGTAGTGTTAGCAGTTAGAATGCAAGAGATGTATAGCCAAACTGCTCCGCTTACCGTAGCCGATGGCAAAATAAATATTGTTTGCGAATTATTATCGCCTGCTGGGCGACCATTGCAAACCACCAAAGATTTAGCAGGCTTTTGGACGGGGAGTTATTTAGCGATTCAGAAAGAAATGAAGGGGCGATACCCCAAGCACTTTTGGCCAGATGAACCGGCCACCGCGACACCCACCGCCAGAACAAAAAAGGCGATGGGTTAAAGCAGTAAACTATTTAATCGAAATGGCATTAGGCACTCTTGTCGACTAAATCCAACGATTGCATGACATTTAGGCCAGGAAAGCCATCAGCAATCATATCATTTGCAATTTGATAGTTGCGAATACCTTCACGGGTGGCAGGGCCAATGATCCCATCCGGGGTGCCAACATCGAAGCCGCGGTCGTTCAGTTTTTTCTGGAGACCAATAATATCGTTTCGGCTGTAAGCCGGTAAGTCAGGAAGGGGAGCAACAATACCGGATGCCCCTGAAATTCTATCGGCTAACACGCCTACGGCAATGGCGTAAAACTCTGAATTATTCCAACGCATGATCACGCGAAAGTTTTGGTAACCCACAAAAGCTGGGCCGGCATGACCTGCAGGCACTACCACATACGCTTCGGTGTCGTCTTCACCCAACGGGCTTGCATCGGCTTGCCTCACGCCAAGTTCATTCCACTGAGCAATGGTACGGCGGTTTTTATACCCAGAGAGTTGATAGTCAAAATTTTCTGGAAGCTGCACTTCACGGCCCCAACGAAAACCTCGTTGCCAACCTAAACTCGCAAGAAAGTTGGCCGCAGAGGTTAGGGCATCTTCTTCACTGTTCCATAAGTTAATTTGACCGTCATTGTCGCCGTCTACCGCGTAATGGGTATAAGCCGATGGCATAAATTGAGTATGACCCATGGCTCCAGCCCAAGAACCGACCATTTCTTCACGGGTAAGTGACTCACGCTCAAATAACTTCACTGCCACTAAAAGCTCTTGCGTGAAGTATCTACTTCTACGGGGATCGCAAGCAAGCGTGGCTAACGAATCGAGAACGGGCATTTTGCCTTTGTAATTACCAAAGTTAGTTTCAAGACCCCAAAACGCTAGCAAATAGTGTGGCGGCACACCGTACTTGTCACTTAATTTGTGCAGCAAGTCCTTGTGCTTTTCGTACATTTCCTGGCCTTTGTTCGTGCGCCAATCGGTTACACGTTTGCTAAAATAGCCTGGAAAGGTTTGAACGAATTCTGGTTGGCTTCTATCAAGCTCAATAACACGTGCTTGGTATGCTAATGTGGGGAAAATGGCATCAACAGTTTCTTGACTCACACCTTGCTCAAGTGCTTTGTTAGCTAGTTCAGTGGTACACATGGAAAACGCCTCATCGGCCATTGCAGAAGTGCTGCAAAGCCCTGAAAGCAGTGCTGACATCATTGATACTGCAGTAACCCACTGCTTCCCTTTACCCTTAAAACCCATAATTCAATTCCTGTATTGCGAGCACACATGCTATCTCAATGTGACTGTAAAACGCGAGTATAATTCAATGATGCCCTAAGGTTTATGGCCGACAAGAGGCAATTACACGTAAATTTACCATGTGAAGTTATGCCGTTGGCGCTTGTTTTAGAATTTCAATGATTTCGCCATCATTATTTAATTCAGCAAGCTCGATTAAATATCCTTTTTGGAGTTCATCTAACGAACGCCCTTCCAGTAACTCTTTCACTCTGTCCGTTTCTCCCGCTACGATAGCCGATTGTAACCCTTCCATATTGGCAATAGAACTCGCCCTGTTTTCAGATGTCATAATTTTTCCTTGAGTGTAAGCATTCAACATTACTACGGGTGGCATCATTGAAACGATTGATTTTAAGGTGGTGCTATTTTTGTAGTTGTTGCCGAGGGGGAGCAGTGGTAGTGTTCGCTAACTTCAGAGTGTGCAGCACGCAGATGTTGATATGCTGCTACAAAATTCTTCAGCATTCGCTGGAAATTATGTGTAGAAAACTGCACAATTTTTTCAGCTTCATATCATGGCATTCTCAGTGGCAAAAAAAGTGGCAAAAAAACAGACTAAAGCAGCATCTAAACCTAAATCTTTTTCAATAATGAAACTTTTCTTACGCGTATTTTTGATAGGCGTAGTGGTACTGGGTGCCTATGCTTTTTATTTAGATGCGCAGATTAAACATGAATTTTCAGGCAACAAATGGGAAGTCCCCGCACAGATTTTCGCCCGTCCTTTAGCGCTTAGTAAAGGGCAAGAAATTACCCCCACAGAAGTGATTGATGAATTAACCTTGTTGGGATACCGCAAAGTTAATGAAGCAGATAGTAGCGGTGAATACAGTTATCGAAATGGTATCTTAAATATTCAGCGCCGGGCTTTTCACTTCCCAGAAGGAGCGGAAGGACTTCGTCATATAGAGATCACGTGGCAAGGCAGTCGAATTAGCCTAATTCAGGATAGAACCCAAACTCGTCCTTTTGGCACTATCAAGCTTGAACCATGGTTAGTTACGCGCATGGTAAGTGGTAGTCAGGAAGACAGAATGTTGGTCACACTGGACACTATCCCCGACATGCTGCCAAAAGCGCTAACCTTGGTTGAAGATCGCAACTTTTATAATCACCATGGTGTGGCGCCTTTATCCATATTGCGGGCGCTGTTAGCTAATATTGCGGCGGGCAGAACCGTACAAGGTGGTAGCACGCTTACCCAGCAATTAGTCAAAAATATGTTTCTAACCCGCGAGCGCTCAATTGTGCGTAAAGCGAAAGAAGCTATTATGGCGGTGATCATAGATGCCAGATATTCTAAGTCGGAAATCATTCAAGCTTACTTAAACGAAGTCTTCTTGGGGCAAAATGGTGACATGGCGGTGCACGGTTTCGGGCTGGCGAGTTATTTCTATTTCGACCGGCCAGCGAATGAATTGAGCACAACTGAAATTGCTACGCTTGTGGCTATTATAAAAGGCCCTTCTTATTATAATCCACGTAAACATCCCGAGCGTGTTAAAGAGCGCCGAGACTTGGTGTTGCGTATGCTATTTGACGAAAATGAAATCGACCGCAGCCAGTATGAGCGGGCGATAAATATGCCGTTAGGTTTGGCTAGTGGCGCGAGTTTAGCCAGCGGCAAACACCCTGCATTTATGGAGCAGGTGCGACGAGAGCTTGCAGATATTCTAGCCGACTCAAGCTTGCGTGACTCGGGTGTAAAAGTGTTTACCACCTTAGATATCGTGGCCCAGCGCAGGGCTGAAAAAGCCCTCTCGGGTACGATTTCAAGTTTACAAGCGAATAGAAAAAATCCTCTTCAAGGCGCGATGGTTGTCACCGACAGTGCGAAAGGCGAAGTGCGAGCGATAGTGGGTGGTAAAGATTATTCATTTAAAGGGTTTAACCGAGCGTTGGGAGCCAAGCGTCCAATCGGTTCATTGATTAAACCTGCGGTGTATTTATCGGCCCTTGAAGACCCAACTCGATTTAATTTAGCCACGCCTCTGGAAGATCAGCCTATTACGCTAGAAAGCCGCAATGGGCAGCAATGGTCTCCGTTAAATTACGATAAAGAATTTAGAGGACAGGTGCCGCTTATTCAAGGATTGGTTGAATCTTTGAATGTGCCTACTGTTAATTTAGGCATGCAAGTGGGGCTTGATGTTATTGCTGACACTATTGCGCGACTAGGCGTTACCTCTCAGGTTAATTTAGTGCCTTCACTTACGTTAGGGGCGGTTGAGTTAACGCCGTTTGTGACTAACCAAATGTACCAAACGCTATCAAACGGTGGGCGCTATGTGCCTCTGCATACGGTAAGTTCCGTTGTCACTGCCGACAATGCACTGTTGTGGAAAAAAGCTGAATTCTACGCCCAGCGAACCGACGAAGCCGCTACTTACCTACTAAATTACGCCTTGTATAAAGTCACTGTAGAAGGGACGGCAAAACAAGTCGGCGCGAACTTCGGTAACGTGAATATGGCAGGTAAAACCGGTACTACCGATGATTACCGTGATAGTTGGTTTAGCGGCTTTGATCGTAACAATGTGGTTACTGTGTGGGTAGGAAATGATGATAACCTGCCAGTAAATTTAACCGGTGCTAGTGGTGCATTACCTGTCTTTATTAATTATATGAAGTCTCAGTCACCCAAGTCTTTATCTCGCCGCTTTCCTGAAGGATTGGGTATTGCGCACTTTGATGCCAAGACCGGTGCGGTTGTGATTGCCGGATGTACGGGCAGCATGAGTGTACCTGCTATTCTAGATGTATTGCCGCCAGCGCAACAAGATTGTTCTGGTAAAGCGGTGAAGCCTGATGGAGAAAAAGAGGGCGAAAAGAAAAGCTGGTGGGAAAGAATATTTGGATAAAAAAACAGGTAGGCAGTAAAAAGCATCCAACTCAATATGCTTTTTATTGCCTCCTGCAAAGCCCCAGGGAGTAGGCTAAACTTTAAAATTGGGTCTAAAACTGGTCTAGCATGTAACGCGCTGTTGAAAACACTACAGCGCTAAGTGCAAATGCTGCTACGGGTGCTAAGACCAACATAAATAAAGCGCTCGCGGTTAGCATACCTGCCTCCTTACGCGTCGTTATCGTTTTGAAACTCGTCACTTTTCATTGGCGTAATCGTAATATCTGCAATTGCAACTAACGTGCTGGCTTCTGCCGCATCCGGTTCAAAAGTATGACTGGCCGTTAATACGTCGTAAGTGATACCTATTGTCATATCTTGTTTTACCTCAGCCATTGCGTTAGCCACTAAATAATCGGTTTGCGATATTAAGTTACTTGTTGGTTCATCAGCCATCACTGTGGTGGCAGTAAATGCAGTACTTAGAATCAGCGCAGTAAGTAATTTTTTGTTAGTAAACATGGTTCATCTCCTATGAATAAAAGTTAGTCACTGCACTAAATCGGACTGCTTGGCAGTTATTTATTAAGTCGTTATCAATTAACAATTAGTTTATAGCGAGGGTTGTGCCATCTTTTAAGGATGCATTAACCAATTGATTTTTATGTGGTTTTATTTTTAATGATTTTCAGGTAGGTCGTCAAAATAAATGAAATAACTAATATTTGGTTATTTTATAAATATGTTTTGGTCAAAATGACTAACGTTGGGCTAGTGGGAAATGAAAAGTAACCTGGGAAGTAGTAAATCAAATAATATGAACAAGCTAAGTAGTTTACTAGTGGGCGAAATAAGCTTAAGGAGCGGTGACTCTGCTCCTTAAGCAAACTATTTAGTTTTTACGTAAGCGAGAGACCAAGGTGAAGGTGACTGCTAAAATAGCGCCTGCTATTAGGCCCGCAAGCCCATCAGCAATGATAGCCATTACCGTGAAGATAGATGGCGCGAGTTCGCTAAACCACACTGCCGCGTGATGCAGAAAACCAATATTGTGGGTAAGAATGCCGCCGCCCACCAAAAACATGGCAATAGTACCGACTACCGCAAGGGTTTTCATTAAAATAGGCGCAGCAATTAATAGTGCGCGGCCCAAGAAGCGTCGAAGGCTATTCATGGTGCCCGTGAGTGATTTACGCAGTAAATACAGCCCTACATCATCCATCTTAACAATACCAGCAACCAGCCCATAAACCCCTAATGTAATGGCAATGCTAAGGGCCACCAATACACCTACTTGGGTGGTAAAAGTCGCATCTGTTACACTACCTAGCGCAATAACAATAATTTCCGCAGAAAGAATGAAGTCAGTACGAATGGCGCCTTTAATCTTCTCTTTTTCAAACGCGACCATATCTACTTTTTCATCAGCTAAGGCGTTTATTCTCGCTTCACGTTCTGCTGACTCATCATCATGAGGTAAGTATTTATGAAGCAGCTTTTCAGCCCCTTCAAAGCACAAATACAGCCCACCGAGCACAAGAAGTACGGTGATCAACGAAGGCACAAAAGCGCTAATAAGCAAAGCGGCAGGAACCAAGATAACTTTGTTCAGCAATGAGCCTTTTGCCACGGCCCACACAACGGGTAATTCTCTGTCTGCTTTCACCCCCTGTACTTGGTTAGCGTTAAGCGCCAAATCATCACCCAAAACACCAGCAGTTTTCTTTGCTGCCACTTTCGACATAACAGCAATGTCATCCATTAATGTCGCGATATCATCGAGAAGGGCTAATAAGTTCGCAGCGGCCACATCACATTCCTTTAAAAAGCCAAAAATGCAGCATACGTTGCACTGTCATAGCTTGGCAATGTTAAGGTATAAAAAGTATTCGCAAATTTTTAATACATTGAGTTTTTCTGCCCTAGTTTCTTTTAAACGTGGCTCGTAAGCTTAAAACGCTATGTATGACTGTGAGGTAACGTGAAGCCGTCATTATCTATTCGTTCCTATACCCGCACTATGTGCAAGCATGCTCATGACTATTACCAGTTAGTATTGCCACTTAACGGACATATTGATATTGCGCTTGATACTTTCAGTGGGAGCGTAGGAGTAGGAGAGGGGATTTGTATAGCACCTGGGTTCATACATGGTTTTACTGCTGATGAGCAGGCGAAATTTATTGTAGCGGATTTACACACAGTGCCGAGTAATATTGCAGATGGTTATAGATCAGCTGAAGGCTCTTCACCCGCTAACGGCTCTCTGCCAGCTAACGGCTCCTTATTGACTGGCGGCGCTCCCACTTTTCGAATAAGCACACCCATGCAGGCGTTTTTAGCGTACGTGGAAGTGCAGCTAACGCATCATATAACTGATGATGAAAATGACGCCATGATAAGATTGTTCTCAACTCTTCTAGCCCAGCAGCAACGTGGTGTTGTCACTGATAAGCGTATTACTCCCGTGCTCTCTTGCATTCACCAAGATGTCGCTTATCCTCACACCATAGCGTCGCTTGCTAATATTGCCTGTGTGGGAGCAACACAATTTAAAAAGCGCTTCATAGCAAGTACGGGGATAGGGCTAAGGGAATACCTGATTAAAGTGCGTATGGAAAAAGCACGGGCCTTACTGAGCAACACAGATATGCCTATTATTGCGGTGGCTGTAAACGTGGGGTATGACGATGTGTCGGCGTTTACCCGTCGGTTTAAACAACATGTGGGCATGCCGCCTACACACTTCAAACGCCGATAGCTACGAAGATTGCCACTAAGATAGCCAGGTAACTAACTTTAATCAGCACCTTTCATTAGCGCAGTATTTGACAACAAAATATGTGAAACCAAAACATTTATTAACACAGCAAAGCTCAACAGAAAATCAGGCTTTCAAACCAATCATGCCGTCTTTCCTGCACAGAATGAATATGCAATTAGGGGTATGCTTAGGTCTTCTTCAATTTTAACAATGAGAAAGCAATGGCAACGTTTATAGGGCTTGTAGCCATTATTTCGTGGGGCGTCTTAGCAGTATTGGGCGTTTACGCATCGTCAGTGCCGCCTTTTCAGTTACTTTTTATCTGCTTTTCAGTTTCTGCGTTATTGCTTTTTTTAAAGCGATTAATTAAGCGAGAGCCATTATTTACATTACCTAAATTAACACTCACCCAATGGATAGTGGCTACCTGTGGTTTATTTGGGTTCCACTTTTGTTATTTCCTAGCTCTTCGCTACGCACCGCCCATTGAAGCAAGCCTTATTGCCTACCTTTGGCCGTTGCTGCTCGGTATTGCTGTGGCAAACGCGCACCAACGAGTGTTTGCGGTGATAGGAGGCGTACTGGGGTTTATTGGTTGCGGAATTTTAGTCACAGGTGGTGAAAGTATTCAGTTTAATAGCGAATACACTTTGGGCTACGGGCTGGCATTAATCTGCGCCTTAATCTGGTCAGGCTATTCGTGGTTTATGGCTGGTACAAAGAGCGATGTTGAAGACATTGGCTGGATATCCATTGCCGTGGCAGTACTAGCGCTGGGTTCCCACCTAACCCTAGAGTCGAGTCACTGGGATCTTTCATTTTACGCCTGGGTAAGTGCAATACTATTAGGGCTTGGGCCTGTAGGAGGCGCCTTTTACTTATGGGACATTGGGCTCAAATTTGGTAATCGGCAATTATTAGCGAGCTTAAGCTTTGCCACACCTGTCATTTCCAGTATTGCGTTATTTTTGTTTGGAATAAGTACACTGTCTGCCGCCATTTCAATGGCAATAGTGCTTATTATGATTGGCGCGCTAATTAGCAATGCTGTACCTGCGCTTATTATGAAGCGTCGTCTTCGCCAAGCGGCAAGAGTTTAATTAATTAAAAGAACTCAAAAGGCCTTAGAGTCTAAGCGGCTAGTCTTTCACAGGTTCTTTAGTGACGCGAGCCTCAATAAAGCGGTCGTAGTCGCTGCCCTTACTACATTCAAGTGTACCGCCCGCCAAACCACTTAAAACGGTAAGCGCTTTGTTAGTAGTGCCAGAACAATTTACTTTTTTCACCGGCCTTTCATAGTAGCTTCTATCCTCTTCGCCTTTTCGCGTATCAACAAGGTCTGGGCTTTCTATTTTCTGCCTATGTGCTTCAGCCGCTCTTAAGCCTTCCTCAGCAATTTCTTCTTGCTCTCTTCGATTAAAAAATTGCGAGGCACTGGCCCGTGGAGACAAGTTTAAAGTGCCAGCTTGCTGGTTCCTCGTTGTGGAGTTGATAGTGGCTCGGGCATTGGAAATAGTAGGCGCGGGTGCTTCTGTTGGTGCAGCCTTGTCTTCTTTAGTTTCTGTGGGTTTAGCTTCAGTAGGTGTAGCTTCAGTAGGTTTAACTTTTACTGGCTGAGTCTCTGCCACTTTTGGCCGCTCGGTAGTTTCGATCACTTTTTCCAAAGGGCGTTCTTGCGCTTTGGTTTCATTAACGGGAGGCGTGATTTCTGTGGATGCAGGTGCCTCAGCAATGGTTTTATTTACACTGACTTTGGGGAAATACAAGGTCGCACTAATGGGAGCAGGTTTATGTGCTGATGTCACACCGCTTTCGAACGTAGTAGAGAAGATCACTATTACTAACCCAATCAGGTGTACAAGGGTTGAGATAAGTAAGCCTTTTGCTAGCTTCCCCTTACTACTCGCATTAAAAACCTGCGCTCGTTCAGGCACATACCCACGCAAATACTCAGGCTCTATGATAGGTGTGATAATTGTCATATCTACTAACTGACCCGCAACGTCACTAATTAGTTCCATCCTAATTTCATCGCTATTTTCAGTTAATTTAACTCACGACGCTCCAAAATTGGGCATTGATGGCGCGATGCACCGCCGTGGTGCGATAAATGTAAACAAAATGCATCGTGTTTTAGTTAACATGTTGTTTTTAAATGCTAATTATTTGTGGCACATCTCTTGGTTTACTTCCCTGTACAAGACACGAAATGTGCAAAACAACCATTACAAAAACTGGGAGCAACTCATGAAACTAGTCACAGCGATCATCAAGCCGTTCAAGCTAGATGATGTTCGTGAAGCCATTTCAGAAATCGGAATTGACGGTTTAACCGTTACCGAAGTGAAAGGTTTCGGACGTCAAAAAGGACACACTGAACTTTACCGCGGCGCGGAATATCAAGTGGATTTCTTGCCTAAAGTCAAACTGGAAATTGCCGTTCAGGACGACCAGGTAGATCGCTTGGTAGAAGCCATCGTTGGCGCAGCCAAGACTGGCAAGATTGGTGACGGTAAGGTATTTGTTTACGACCTTGAACAAG
>Ga0209404_10000641_pt1 | contig 26831 bp, 26 predicted proteins | sample TroAtlMetagenome_2_FD_187447 | JGI IMG/M metagenome (GOLD analysis project Ga0209404, IMG submission 187447) | Marine eukaryotic phytoplankton communities from Atlantic Ocean - Tropical Atlantic ANT8 Metagenome (SPAdes) (version 2) | ecosystem: Environmental > Aquatic > Marine > Oceanic...
CACTGCATCGCCCTGCGAAAGATTCCTGCGGGCCCATGCATAAGCAACCAAGTTGATGGCCTCGGTAGTTCCACTCGTGTAAACCAGATTGGATGGTCCCGCTCCGAAAAAAGCAGCAATGGAGGACCTTGCGGACTCGAGAGCTGTTGTTGCTTCATCTGCAAGTGTATGATTCGCCCTATGGGCGTTGGAATTGAATGTCTCATAGAAACCACTCATTGCATCGATTACCGAAGATGGCTTCTGACTTGTCGCGGCATTGTCGAAATATACCAGCGGTTTTCCATTGGGGAGCACCCTGCTCAGAATCGGGAATTCAGCCCTCAACTCGCGTATGTTGTGCATCTCAATCGATTTACCGTATCGGCCCGATGCTATCAAAGCGCGTACTGACCAGAGGGTTCAGAGACCAAGACGATCGAGAATATCTTCAACCGTCTCATCCTTGGCAGGTGCCCCTTTTGCGTCTCTGAGATAACGGCCAACGACATCCGACCCGAGATGTGCGAACTGCTCCCTCATGGCTGCAAGCGCTTTCCATCCGTGCCCTCCGCTAGCTGTGCCTATGGCTATGCGTCTCCGATTGAACATTTTTCTGAAATCGTCATGCTGGACGGAGAGCCAAGTAAGGGCGTTTATCCAAACGGGAGGTAAGCCCCCATTATACTCGGGAAGCAATACGAACCATGGAGAGGAGCCTTCCAGTGATTGAATTAGTGAATTGAGTGCATCTAGATCCCCATCAGGCGTCTTCCTGGTGTATAGTGGGAGTTCGTATGTAGAGAGATCAATAATTTCAGAATCGCACATCCTATTTGTCGCGATATCTTTGACTCTACGTGCGAGGTCGAGATTCTTCCCGTCAGTCGCGACTATGATTTTGAGGTCCGCCATCAATTAACCATAATCTGTCCCATTCTTGAATCTCCCGCATGCAACCTCGCGAAAGAGATACAGGGGCGAGTTGGTTCGAACGGGCTATGCGAGCATCATTTTGGGCTGTCATGATGTCTGTCTTGATGATCTCTCTGTCGCTCAGCGGTTGCTTTGGGGGTGGCGAAGATACGCTTGATGTCGAACCTGATGAAGTGGATGCATGGCCATACAGCGTGGTCGCCCCCATCGATACGGGAATCAATGTGTATCACGTCCATTTTGCGATGAATGAGTCATACCCGCAATGGTTGCTAGATGGTTTGGGGGTTACGATGTGGTGTAACCTTACCCAAGAAGGGAGTTGGACCGAGAGGTATGAAGCAGATCGTTCTACATGCTGGGACAACATCACGTCTCAGGATATCGTTTGGTTCGTGGGCACCAGGATAATAGGTACAACTCCGGATGATGAGACAGACATACCAATTCTCGATGATCCATCTGACGGCCACGGAACTGCTGTTACCGGATCTGTTCTCGATGCGAATCCGGATGCCGTGATCTTCTTCGTCGAGGGTTTCAGCGATGCAGCGGTGCTAGCGGCTGCTAATCAGCCGCTTGTTGACATTATCTCCACCTCGTTCGGACCGATTGGTTCCATACCCGTGCCAGGAATTGAAGATGCCACCAAAGTAGCGGTTGTCCAAGAAGGCAAGATCCATACTGGCGCGTCTGACAACACGCCATCGCCAGCAGTGCAAGACTCAACTGCAGGACCGCCATGGTCTATCGGGATATCTGGCTACGCTGAAGAAGATGATGACCAAAAAGAAACTATGAGCGGCTCCTATCCGGACATAGCTGCGGATTGGACCCAGCTTCTTCCCAATCACGATGACATCGACGGCTATCACGTGACTTCTGGTACGTCTTTTGCAACACCAAGAACTGCAGGGATACTCAGCGAGGTCCTCGAAACCCTAAGAGGGACTGGCATGGACTACGGATCAGGTGCTTCAGAGGAAAGAGGCGGTTTCCTGGTCAATAGCACCAATTCACTCCAATCGATTACAAATTCAGACCTCCGAGAGGCGCTGAATCTATCTGCGTGGTATCCGAGCTTCTCGACGTGGAACCCGACGACTGGGACGCTCCCCATTTCTCCAGTCGCACCGTGTACTCAAGTCGGGTGGGGCGTAGTGAACATGTCCAACATAGAGCCGATAATCAATCACCTAGATGGTACGTCTGAAATGCCGCAGAGGCCCGCCGATGTAGTTGCATGCATGGATGCCAACCAACAAATCAGAGAAGCTTACTGGTCATTCGTCGCTTGACTCTTCTTCACTTCTTGATATCAGGATTATCCCGATTATCATCCCAACGATCAGCAGTACGACGAGTATGCCAAGTGTCCCAACTCCCGAAGTTTCCTCCGGGCCTGCCGATCCTCCGTTATCTCCCTGCCCGTCATCAGATCCATCTTGACCAGTATTGCTATTGTCTGAGGAATCGTCATCAAAGTTGGTACATCCGGAGTTATCGGATGCATCGTCCGCATCAGTACAATCTTGGTTTGAGTTATGATTGAGAAGTGCGAAAAATGCATCGGGCCACTGGTATGTGCTCTCATTATCCCAGTTCCATATCCTGCTATCATCAAAATCGACATACGTAGTAGAGAATGAACCACCCAGCACGGATACGCCTCCTGAATGGTCAAGGGGAGTTGCCTCGGGCCACTTTGCCATTCCCGCATTCAAAGCCCACTTCCATGCTCCAGAGTCTCCGATTCCTGCGAGCCATAGATCCATGTTCAGGGGATCATCGCTCTTCTGAATGCCATGGCTTCCGAATGTCATGGCGAAGGAAGCTGTTCCCCCCGAGACCACGGCCCCTCCGTCCATCGCGGCTATCGAATGCGCATCGTCATTACCCGCGCCAATCGCTGATGATGTCCAGAGCCATTCGCCGTGACCGGTAATTCTGGAGACTAAGACGTCCGTAGTTCCAGAGATGCCTGAATTTGGGCTGGATATTCTCGATGAGTTATCAGGATTGATAGAATATGTGACTGGTGAAGAAGAGCGAGCGAGGACGTATGCTCCTCCCTCGTCATCGGGGGAAATTGAGTATATCTCGTCGCTCCCAGCACCCCCAATTGACGCCATCCACATCCATGTTTGATTGACCGGTTGCCATGCGGCCACGAAGCCCTCCGAGTAACCCGGTGCTTCATTGACGGTCTTATTCGGCACGGCATATGCCGCCTGACCGATATAATGGCCAGCCAGAAGGACCATGCCCTCCGTGGTAACTGCGAGGTCGCTGACCTCAAGACTTGCGTCTGGATCGAAAATGCTCGAATATGCAAGAAGAGCGCCTGATGAGTTGAATTCGACAAGGAATGCGTCGGTCAAGCCCCCATCGCCCCATCCAGGCATCAAGGCTGTACCGTCATGTACCAGTGAATTACTTGCATAATTTCCTGCGACATAGACCCCCCCTGAAGCACTAGGCTCGATAGCGACGGACCAATCAGAGTGTGCTTGCCCTTCGAATCCAGAAACCCACATCCAGTCTCCGTTAGAGGGGTCTATTCTTGCTAGAAATGCCTCTGACGTAGGAGATGTCGTCAGTGTTCTCGGGGTCGTATCTGAATTCGAGAGCTGGTGCGTGCCGAAGGTCGAAGTATTGGAACGGAAGGCTCCGGCCACGTACAAAGAGCCGTCATTTGTCATCGCAAGCGAGGAGGCCCAATCATTGTCAGGGCCCCCGGCAGTAGCAATCCATGCCCAATTATCTCCAGACCACCTTGCTACGAAAATGTCGCTGGTATTCCCACTATCGTGATGTTGCTGTGCTGCTAATGAGAACGGGCCCGCATGAAGGTCATACCGATATGTCCCAGTGACGAATATATCGCCTGTTGATTCGTCGATCAGAACGTCGCTAGCAACGTCTTCCCACCACCCCGTCAGGCCCTGCGCGCCATCCCAATCAGGATGGTTAGAAACAGCAGACGCAGCAGTCTGCGACGATAGGATGATGACGGTCAAAAATACCCATGGCACGCGGTTCATCGAGGCATGCGGAACTGGATTAACACATAATCGGTGCGGCGTAGAATATCCCTGGGGGTTCAATCCCCATCTTCACCCTCGAGCGGGAGTGGCGGGGGGCTAGGCGGCACGGGAGGGACGAACGATTTCTGGCCCATCCGCGCTGATATCGCCGCGCCTGCTGCTATCATCAAAACAAGTACTACTACAATTGGAGCATAACTTTCGAACGATATGGAGGATTCCATTAGGTCGCATATCCCATCTGAATCGTCATCTGCAGGGGTGTCTGTCGGGACTAGCGGGTCGGAATTGCATTGGGCCTCATCGTAATCAGACCAACCGTCTCCGTCATCATCTGTATCGGCATTATCGCCGATGCCATCACCGTCGGAATCCACAGACTCTGTTGGTATGAGGGGGAAGGCATCGTCAGCATCCATCACACCATCGTTGTCATCATCTTGATCCTGGTCGTATCTCGAGGTGGCATCGCCGATGACCCAATCTGGCTTACCGTCACCATCCGAATCGCCTCCAACGTCGGAGTCCAAGGGGTCCAAATCATCGTCATCGAGGACACCGTCATTGTCATCATCCGGATCAGCGAGAAGTGATGTTGGGCAACCTGGGACGGTAAACTGGTCGGGCATGCCATCCATATCCCTGTCTGAACTAGCGCATATCTCAAGAGGAAAGGCATCAAGGACGTCATCGACATCATCCCCGTCATCATCCGCATCAATATGATTGCAGGTGCCATCGCCATCCGTGTCTAATGGCGTATCAGACACGCTGAGTGGGTCTGTACCCCCGCATTCAGCCTCCTCGGAATCTGTCCACCCGTCTGAATCGTCATCGCCATCCTGGTTATCGCCGACCCCGTCGCCGTCCGTATCTTGCCATTCCAAGGGATTCATGGGGAACAGGTCTGAAGAATCGTCGACCCCGTCGCCGTCATCGTCGTCATCCTGATCGGCATCCCTGCAGCCATCGCCATCCAAATCTGAAGCCTGATCAGAAACCCATCCGTCCTCCGGGGATACTAGACAGAGATCGTCAGCATCCATAATTCCATCCCCGTCTGAATCGAATGTTATCTGGTAAATCAGAGTCGCATTGTCTACCGAAGAGAATACCTGATCACCTATGCCTGCAGTACAGCCCGTGTGGTTGTCGGATACGCACACTGGGAAATTAGTAGCAATGTTTCCAGTATTGCTCACGGCTAGATTGCTTGGGTATGATGCGCTGGATTCGGAGTAGTCGTGTACGTCTATGCCCCTCATCCATGCGATACTGTCCCATTCAGTATCATGGAGCATGAGGAAGCCCTCGGCATTTGTCGAGCTGTATCGGGTTGACTCCGAGCCTGGCTTAGTTTCGATTGAAAATGGACAATCTGCACCATTCCCCCAACATTGTGTCCCCCCTATGACAAAATTGCCATCAGGCATAACTGCAGCGGAGTGGAAGGCTTCGTTACCATCGCTCTTTGAATCCCAAAGATTCTCGAATTGATGCGAGGAGTGGTTATAGATCGCATACCATGCATCTGAACCCCCCGAGTTGTATACGCTCAGAGAGCCCGCGTAGAGGGTTGAAGAATAATGGTTGCCGGCAATCAAAACCCTACTATCATCGACAGGGACCATTGCCTGAACAAAATCTGCACCATCCCCATTCATCGTAGTTAGGCGTTCGATGGTTCCATTACTGGCGTATTTGAGAATGTACGGGTTGTGGTTGTAAACAACATATCCCGTCTCTATCGTCATTTGGCAGTTTGCATTCCAGTTTTCACATGCCCAGCCTGAAATCAGGACTCCGCCATCCGGAGTTGCTACGAGTCCCTTCTGGCTGAGAGAATACCAACTGTTCCACATGTCGGTATCAGTCGATCCGCTTCCGAAGGACTTCGACCAAAGTACATCTCCATCGGAGGAGAGTTTTGCGATCATTACGTCTGCGCCGCCCTCTGATTGATGCAACTGATCCCCTATTGGTATCTTGCAGAGAAGTGAGATGCCCTGACAAAATGTTCCTGTGATGTATATCGAACCATCGGGAGATTCTGCTACGGAATGGATGGAGTCGAAACCTTTGGATCCGATCATTAGTGACCACAGGGCCTCGCCGCCGGGACCTAGTCTTGCGATCCATGCGTCCCCGCCTTCATCCACTGCCGGGAGCGATATGCCAAAACCGGTGAGCGTGCAGGCAGAATCCTGGAGCCAACAAGCGCTACCGGCCACCAACATGTCGCCGTTCTGCGCGAATACAATTGAGTCAACTCTGTCGCCGCCATCCGAGTTGAACATCTGGATATCCTTTGGGACGCCGGAGGGATCCATTGTCAGAATGTATGCAGATGCATATGCATCTGTCGATATCACAGCCTCGTCAATTGTAACGGAGCAGGTCTCTGGTGAGTCGGGGAGTTCGTAAAGAGCGCACATGGAGCCCCCGACTACAAGATCGCCGATAGGGGAGTATGCCATTGCGTTGACGCTGTCATGGCGGGTGCCCGTATCGAAGAGGTACATTGACTCGGAAGCCTGGGATATCTGCGTTGTACCGCGTTCCCGGCCTCCATCTTCAAGCAAGATTCCCGAGGCCTGCGAGAGCGACATTGCGACCATCAAGAATATCATGGAAAGAGCGTAAAACGGATTCTTCTTTGTGGTGGCGTGCATACCTATCGTGTGATTCTATAGATTGCCAGTTAACCTAACTTTCGACTTCGGCTGGCCTAATTTTCGATTTTGTCAGGGGCAATGATGATGTCGGATGTCTGGTCGTGTGCCATTATGGCGGATGTTATGTGGTTAGTGATAGATGTCCTAGAGATAATGTTCGTGCTGGGAATATTCGGGCTAATTGCGGGACTCATGTTGTTCGACGGGCCCAGGGGGTTGCTGAAGGCTATCAGAAACCCGCCCGTTATCCCCGTAGTGGGAGCCAGGGAGATGGCTACTTGGTACAGGAATATACTGATTCCATGCACGATACTGTTGATCGTAGTATTTCTCTTCAGTGCGGGAGGGGTTGTGAAACAGATGGGGACATCCGATTGGAATGAGGTAGATGCGATTGTCGATTATTCAGGTTATGATAGCAGCACGTCTTGTGACGAGTATGGCAATGATTGCACGACTTCCGATTGGCTTGTTGTTCATTACACATACACAATAGGTGAATTCAACCACTCTGGAAACAGATGGTCGTTTGTAGGCAATGCAGACGGCGTGGTGGAGGACTATCCCCCAGGAAAGGAAATCGTGGTCTATGTGGATCCAGCGGATGACTCCGAGTCAGTGATGGTCCGGGGATTCGAGGGCGTGCTAATCGAGATCTTGGCAGGTACGTTCTTCCTAGTTCTGATTGCCTCGATACTGACTGCCGTCCTTGTCCTATGGAAAATTGGTTTCCACCTCCAGCCCGCGGAGAATAGAAAGAAGGCTCTTGAGGCTCCAAGAGAGAGGGGTAAGGGTCTGCGGGGCATGTTCGCCTCGACCGATTTTATGAGGGATTTACGTGAAATGAAAGATTTCGCAGTTATGGTGAAGAAAAGCCAGAAAGATGCATTTGAGGGAGGGGAGAGAACCCTCATCACAGAGATTGATGGAGAACCGGGGACTCTCGTTGTGAGAAATCTAAATGACATCATGACGTCTATGTCTATCATGAATGAAAATGCGAAAATATACCTTGATGAGAATGGAGAAAGCGGACGCATCATCGCTTTCAGGATGCTTGGCGACATCGATGGGGACGACTATCTCGAGGCAGGGGAATACATTGGTTCCGATCTAGTTAACGAGAGGAGGATAAACATGGACAAAAATATGAGTGATGTGTTTGATTTCATTGAGCAGGCTCTGGAAAACGCCAATGAAGGAGATAAGCCCTGGTGGGTCTGAAAGCGATAATGGTGCTCGTGCCGGGATTTGAACCCGGGTCGCCGGGATGAAAACCCGGAATGATGGACCGTACTACACCACACGAGCGCTGGCGTTCGGTCTGAAGCAGCCGGTTTAACCGGTTCGCAACGTCTCGCCCTCTGACGCCTCAAAATTCCTGATCATTCTGACCATCGGAATCATCAAAATTAGGCCCAAAATCGAAATTGCGAGGAATCTTGCTGGGGTGAACCATTCCAGAGCAGCCTCGCCATAGAACCATATGGAGTAAACAGGTATTGCGAATCTGAAGAGTCTTCCAATGGCTCCCGATATGATGAATGGCATAATGGGCATGGATGCCGCACCAGCGGTCCATGCGAGGGCCTTGTATGGAACTGGCCCTAGGGCTGCGAAGAATACGCCGAATGAGCCGTGTCTCTCCATTAGAATCTCGAGTCTCCGGATCGATGACTTGCTTACGAATCTAGTCAGAAGCAGCTCTCCTGCGAAAGATCCGAGCCAATACCCGCCAAGTGAACCCAACACAGACCCCAAGGTAGCGAATACTACGATCGCAGTGGCATGCAAAAGGCTGTCTGCACCAAGGGCCATTGGCCATGCTACAAGGTCTGGGGGAATCGGTTGGATGACTGCCTCTGTAGCAGAGACTGCGAACAAGCCGATGAGTCCGAGCGACTCCGCTGAGTCTATCGTCCAATCGATCCATGCCCTGGGTACGATGCCCGCCACGTCAAGGGGGCCGACACTGGTGCAATCAAGATTGCCTGCCTCGTGCATCTGTAGAGATGATACGCTGAACCCTCCAGCACTATCCAAGGTGTTTCATTGATTGTAGACACAGCGGGGTTCATCCACTGGCCGCATGAACGCCTCAGGGGCTGTACTATCGCCTCATCCCAGATTGGGGAAATCGAGAGGCATTCGCCTTCTATCCATCTTCTAATGGACCAGTTAGAAATCAACATATTGACGCCTGAGAATGATGATCTTCGACATATCGAAAATTTGGCGAGAGCGACAGGCGACATAAACGGCCTTTCCCCTGTGGATATCGATGTGTTGGCTGTGGCCATAGGGGTGGGCGGCGATATCGCCACGGACGATCACAGGGTGCAGAATGTGGCTGAATCAGCGGGCATCCCCTGGATACCCGTAATCGGCAAGGGTATCTCGGAGAAATGGGATTGGATGAGGAAATGCAGAGGGTGTGGCAGAATATGGCCAAACGATTCCAATATCGTTTCAGATGAATGCAGCGACTGCGGATCTGAGATTCGCTTAGTTAGGAAATAACTACTCTTCGGAAGCGGCTTCGGTCTTACCGCCTCTGTCGAGGTCCATCTCGGTCTCAGTGGCTCCAACGAGACCTTCGCGAAGGCCTTGCTGGAACTCGCCTTTAGCGCGCCCCATGCTCCTGAATAATGCTGGAATTCGCTGTGACCCGAAGAAAAGTATCCCTATGAAGGCGAGAATCGCCAGCTCCGGTACGCCAATTGTGCCTGCCATGGTGCGTCATGGATGCATTTCTCACTCAAACCCTTCGCATAGAAACTGGTCAACCACCGGAAGACGGGGGCAAGAATGCTACTTCCGACCCATCGCTCAACTCAGCGTCCACCGGAGCTCCGATAATTCCGTCAACAGCCACCCTCACCCCTGCGCCAAGTGAATCATCGAGTTCAAATCTCCTCGCGAGATCCAGAGAAGTCGACCCAGAGGGGAGGGTCAGTTCGATTGACCCGGTTCCGAATCTTTCTCTGAGTTCTCCGAACAAAAGCATAGTTACCCTGATTGCAAAATTGTCGCCCATGTCATTCGGAAGGAGGGGCATGAGAAAAGTTCGCAGGTCGGAAAGCCGAAAAATGATTGTCAAGGAGGCGGTTCATGGCTCAACCTCTGGCTGTGGCGTTTGACTGTGACGGGGTCCTTGCCGATAACGGTTCATCTTGGCAGGCAATACACGATGGTTTCGAAACAGAAAATAAACAGATGCTTGCGAAATTTATCGCTCAGGAGATAGATGATGACGAATTTATGGCTGATGATGTGGCGAAATGGATGGAGGCCAAGGGGCGCATACACAAAGACGACATTGCCCGTTGCTATGGGGGAATTAGGCTTATGCCGGGAGCTCGAGAGGTTGTTGGCCGCCTCCAAGAAAGAGGCATCATGGTAGCGATAATTTCCTCCGGAGTTGATATCTTCGTAGGGATGATAGCAGCGATGCTAAAGGTTGACGACTGGGTTGCGAATGGTTTTGATTGGGATGAGGACGGGTGGATGAATGGCCCAGCCCCATCTCGCGTGCTATCGTTCGACAAGGGGATAATGGTTGACAAGTTAATGAGAATCAATGACTTATCATCAGATCAAATTGTATCAGTGGGCGACTCTGGCTCGGATCTTTCGATGATGATTAAGGGGTCCTCATTCATCGGTTTTAATCCGGCTGGGACGTGGTCTGTGGATGCTTTCAAGGAAGCAGGCGTTCCAATTGTAAAATCACGTGATCTGCGAGACATATGGCCCATCCTAATGGACGGAGAGGAATTCTGAGGATCATACGAACGGGATTGATGCGACAGCATGCGTATGTAAATTCACGATAGTGAGTATGCAGGGCCTTGGCTGGAATCCGAGCATTCGTTGATAATCGGTTTGATTCTGCCAAGTTGAGCTATGAATCACATGAGTCCCCTTGTATTGGCTCGCATGATGGCCATGGACATGGCCAGTAACAAAAATATCCGGGATCGTTTGTATTACCATAGAATCCTCTGGCTCGGGAGAAAGAGGGGTCTTGCCGCCCCATGAAGGTGCTAGATGCCTCCTTTCCAGCATAGCCATCATGGCTCTCTCTGGATGCTCGAATGTTACCGATCGTAAACTGGATACGAAATCAGATATGCTTACCCCGTGATAAGCAAGAACCCTGACCCCATGGAGACTGAAATCAGAGGGATTGCCTGCGAATGTCACATCAGAGTAGTCTTGTTGGACCTCGGGGTCAAGCGCAGGTTGGGGCTCCGCTGGCCTGACCGCATCGTGATTGCCCGGGAGTATTACCGTGTCCACCCAATCCGGAAGAGCCTCCACCATTCTGGCCAACTCGCCATACTGCTTGTAGAGGTCTTTTATCTGGAGGTGTCTTTCTTGGCCAGGGTATATCCCGATACCATCGACACCGTCTCCAGTCATTACGAAATAACGAATATTCTTTGCCAGGGGGTCTTCCTTGAACCACTGAATCATCTTCTCCCACTGAGGGGCGAGGAAGGTCTTACTGCCCACGTGGATATCTGAAAGGAATGCCACTGAGACGGCTGCATGCGATCCTGCCCTTGCCTTCTCATGATGTTCTAGGCTGGGACGGTGTAAGTCGGTCGCCCTCAAACGACCGCTCTCCGTGAAATATCCAGTCACTCCGAGAACGTCGTCGTCCAAAAGGCCATCTTTTACAGGGTGATATTTGTATTCTGGTTTTTCCCATTCTGGTTTTGAGTAAAGTACGCATTCAACCGAGCCTGACTCGTCTTCAATGGCAAATTGGATATCTCCATTCTTTCCGAATCTCTTGAATTCGACGAGTCCAATCAGGGTGACCTCCGTGGCCGAGGAGTTTCTTGATTTCCTCTCCGCCCATGCTTCCGATATCCGGATTGGCCTCCTAGGCAATCTCGGTGTGCTCGATTCGATGATCATCTTTCGAATTTTGGATAGCCTGTCCATGAAACATGATTGCATATCGATTAGTCTGCCCTCGGTAACAGAGTTGCCCGTTATGTCGAAATGGATATCGATCTCAGCATCGACATCTTTGGCTTGTAGCGGGAAATCTTGGAGCGAATAGTGATCTAGGCCGTGGGGCCTAGGGGGTGGGGCGATCTCGTTCGGTTTGATTGGCGCTATGACGCGGCCTGGTTCGTTCCGAGGAGTTTCGTGCGCATCGGAAGGCGGGGGCAATCTTGCGTCGATTGCAGTGCTGGGGGATTCTTCAGAGTTTGAAATCGGTTCCCTTGAATCCATTTCGATGAGTCTCCTTACAGTAGCGTCATCCAATAATCGGATCGAGTTTTCAACGGCTCTTTCGATGAGCAGATCGAGATCCGGCGCTGACTCTACTAGAGGCATCGCTGAGCGCTTGATGAGGAGTCCCTTCGACATGAGTCGGCGGCTAAGATCGGCACCGGAGTCGGACGACACAGGGGCGGGAAGTTAGAAGGATGCTCATCATGGTATCGGGAGCAAATATTGGACATTGAGTACCCAATATCAATCCCAATGTGTTTCTGAGGCGAAATCAACTGACGAGGGTTCAGCCCTACTTGCCCCCTGTGGGGCCCAGCCAGATGCTCCGTCCCACTCATCCACATCCTGGTCAGCCCTCTCATCATTCGAAATACGACGTTCTTCAGCCCTACGCCTCCTATCGTCGAGATCATCGCTATGATCCAGAATCTCTAGGACCATTCGCATAGCAAACTGAACGAATGAACGCTTATTCTCAATTCGGTCGTTGGTACCAAAATCGTTCCTCCGTACAATGTATCTTCCATCCGCAGTCGTGACTGCGACGTATACCAAGCCTACTTCCTTCGACTCTGTGCCTCCTGTTGGACCTGCAATCCCCGTTATTGACAGACTGATGTCGGCTCCCGAGTGGTGACGTGCGCCGTGCGCCATCTGCAGCGCTACTTGATGGGAGACTGCGCCGACTCCGCCTTCATCAAAAGAAGAAGGAGCGACATCTACCTCTGATATCTTTGAAGAATTGGAATAAACAACCCAACCCTGCTTGAACCACTCGGAACTTCCCGAGATATCCGTGAATGTCGAACTTATGAGGCCGCCAGTGCAAGATTCAGCCACAGAAATGGTCCATTGCCTCTTCTTTAACCGTCTCCCGATCCTCGAGGCTAGGCCTGCAATCTCCTCGACCATGTGGTTCCCTGAAGCGTCTACCCTATTTGCATTGATGGTGGGTCCGGCAGGAATTGAACCTGCGATCTTCGCTTTGTAAGAGCGACGTCATAACCCCTAGACCACGGACCCTGTCCATCCGCTGTGCGCATATGGCTTGAACAACACGGTTGTTTGCGGGGGTTCAAGCGGGACCTCTGTATCCGAGTTACATGCTGACGAAGGAGGTGGCACGCCTCAGAGACAAGGATGTTCGTCAAAGAAGGAGGGCTGTTAGAAAGCTCTTCGAAGATGGTGATCCATCTGCAATGCCACATTTCCTTCCTTTTCTCGAGGATGATGACGAGTGGTTTGTCAAACGGGCTTTACTTGCAGTTGAACGCTGGTATGATGGAAGTGACCCCCGTGTTGCGGAATCTCTGGCTTCAAGTGAAAACAACGAACGTAGACTCCTCGCAGCGAGAATCGCGCCACGAACGTCATCCCCCGGCAAAATGTTGAGGGGGCTGTGCGACGATGATGATGCGAAGATCAGATTGGCTGCGTGGTCGAGTCTGATTCGCTATGATTCAACGGCGGCTCGTGAGGGGCTGAAGAATGAGGATCGTGCAGTTAGGAGATTGTCGGCTTCGGAGCTTATTGATTCAGGAAAATTCAGTAAAGAAGATGTGCAAATCATAGCATCTGATTCTTCGTCCGCAGTTCGTAGGGCACTGATCAAGAGATTGTCAAGTAACAAGGATGAAGACCTCTATCCGGAATTGCCAGAAGGTCTCCTTGAGGAGGTATCTGGTAGCGTCGAAGATGCATCTAGAGAAATCTCCGACTCTACGTCTTCTGCACTAAAAACGCCCTGGATACGAGATTTTCTGAGATCATCGGCACCTGAAGTTGTTACAATTCTGACTGCGGGATTTAGGGAAAGTTCCTGGGTAGAAAATTCGGATACCGTGGATTCAGTTGTAGAAATTGTCTCCGACCCCCTGCTAGAGAGGATTCTTCGACGTGGGAAAGGGGTCTACATCGAAGCCGCTTGTATAAAGGGCATCATGGATCAAAAAAGATCCGAAGCAACCCGCTCTAGACTGGTGCTTGATAGAATCGGCAGGAGTCCATCGTCCGATTTTATCGGAGCGCTTGATTCAGTGGATGCTCCGGCTGAGAGTGAGCTTGCAATGGCGATATCCGCGCTTGTTGTTGAGGCGGCCAGATCAGATGGCGGGAAGTAGAAGTCTCGAGAGGGGGACGGAGATGGGGGGGAGATCGTCCGATAGCAAGTGCCTACTTGTCTTCGGAGGAAGTAGTTCCCCTGAAGACGCTGCTTCCAGGACATCCGCCTTAGATATCTCGATCCGGCCACTGCCGGGCCATGGGATGATGGTGATCGAATCGTCTGAAATATAGTCAACAAGCACACAAGGGAGACATAGCAGACCCATTCTCTTTGCTATCTCATAGCGATGGTGCCCATCAAGTATTGTTCCACTTGCCTTGTCAACAAGTAACGGCTTAGTGTACGCATTCCACCGGGCCGTCATACGCTCAAGCTGATCTACCTTTTTTATGATGACCTGCTCATGTGGCCTTAGGATCTCGAACGGTACGAGTTGGACCTCCACAGCCCGAATGCATAGCACTCTCGTTTAGCCCTGCCTCAACGGCACGATAAAACGCAGGCCGTATATGCCAAATTGTGAGAGGCCGCCCGACCCTGCTGAGCGATCTCAGCGAAAATGATTCAGAAGTACTTGAAAAATTGGCTTCTAAGGGCAGAACTTGGATTGTAGGCGGGTGGATAAGGGACGGCCTGATCAAAGAAGGTCGACGAGATTTGGACATAACAACAGAACTTACTCCCGAGGACATAGTCAAAATTTTTCCAAATTCCCTAACACATGGGGCGAGATACGGCACAGTAGTAGTGAGGATTCCAGGATCTGATTCTGAATGGGAGGTGACCACCCTCAGGACTGAAGCAGAGTACAGCGATGGTCGACGTCCTGATGTCGTTAATTTTGGGACTGATATCATGGAAGATCTATCGAGACGCGACTTTACAGTCAATGCCATGGCGATGTCTTATCCCGGCGGGGATTTTATTGATCCGTTTGGGGGTCTTTCAGATTTGAATTCTAAGATAATTAGATCAGTGGGGTCTGCTTCTGATCGTTTTTCAGAAGATGGTTTAAGGATTCTAAGAGCGTATCGATTTGTTGCCGTTTCAGATGGATGGGAAATTGAAAATGAGACGAAGGCCGGTCTGGGCAATAGCCTACAGATGCTAGATTCGGTATCTGCCGAGAGGATCGGTATGGAGTTCAGAAGGATGCTGGAATTGCCTGGTTCAAGTCGGTCTATTTCGATAATGGCTGAACAAGGAGCCCTTCAGAAAATTCTCCCTGGGTCGCGTCCGCCAGAAAATTATTTGCCTACGGGAAAACTAGCAGTAGACTTGGCGGTCATGTTCTCAAATGGGGGTATTCCGAAAGAAGAAGCGGTGTTACGAGCTCGGGAGGGGCTTAAGGCGACGAATGCTGAGGTTCAATCTCTCGAGCTCCTGATGGATATCGAGCCTGAGACATCCCTAATCAGTATTGAAGAAGTGAGAAGATTTCATGCTGCAATCAACCCTTCTCAAAAAGAAGATGTGCTGGATTATCTGAAAGTTATCGGGCACGACAGGCGAGAATATGTCGATGCTGTGGAACGACCAGCGAATGAGGGTCGTGCCCTTATCGACGGTCGTATTCTTGGAGAAGAGGCACGCCTTGAACCCGGAGTAAGACTTGGCAGGCTCAAAGATTTCCTTCACAGAATGCAAATTGAAAGAGGGCTATCGAATAGTAGCGAGGTCCTCGGCCTCATTTCAGAAATAGACTGGGAAAACGAGGATCCCTCGTCGTGGCCAAAGATGACTTGGCCTTGATCAGAGCCCTTCAGCGAGGAATTCAATATATTCCTCGGGGGACAAGAAATGATCTTCATCATAGTCGTGAGGTCTGACAATCATTAGCCAGCCATCTCCATATGCTTCCGTGTTGACCATGTCTGGCGAGTCTTCGACTTCGCCATTCAATTCCAAAATGCCACAAGGAAAGGGGCTGTCTACGAGAACTACGTCATCACTTGTTCTCAATGTGACGAGTATGTCTTCAGCAGACAACTCGCCCTCGAAAGAGGATTTCTTCTCAGATGGTTTATCCGACGGATCATCGAAGCCCTCTAGCTCCTGTAGATTTGGCAGGGTGACACGAATGAATTCACCCCACACCGCAGCGACGTACTCGCTTACTCCAACTTTGACGGACGTCTGCACATTACCGTCTTCATCCTCTTCTTTATCGATAACTTGGAGCCATAGGTGCTCCTTCGTATATCTCCTATCTTCCGCAACACTGAACTCGATGTCATCGTCACTGGCCATGTCAATCCGACTCGCGGGCCGAACCATCTTAACTTGAATTATTCGACTCTTCCGTATATTGTGCATCATCACCAATACGATGGATTAACAACCCTAGGCTTACTCTTGGAGTTGGGGCAGATATGGATTTCCAAGAGACAGACGAGCAAGCCATGATCAGACAGATGGTTAGAGATTTCGCGGAGGAGGTTCTTGCGCCAACTGCTGCATTGCGGGACAAAGAACAACGTCCGCCACTCGATGAATGGGAGTCCTTCTGCCAGCTTGGGCTACAATCCATGACTATCTCTGAGGAGTACGGGGGCAATCCTATCGATGATATCTCGGAGGCAATAGTTGTGGAAGAGCTTGCAAGAGTGGATGCCTCTTTCTCAGTCATGTTTTGTGTGCACGTTGGTCTGTGCGCTGCTACAATATCGATTCACGGTAATGAAGATCAGAAATCGAAATATCTACCTCGCTTGGCAGCAGGCGAGATCGGGGCCTACTCTCTCTCAGAGGCTGGTTCGGGTACCGATGCTGCTGCAATGAGTTGCACTGCGAAGTTGAGCGAGGATGAGACCCATTACGTACTGAATGGAGAAAAAATGTGGGTGACTAATGGAAGTAGTGCGGGGATATATGTCCTATTCGCGAAGGATGTCGGTCATCCAGAATATGGATCTCGAAACCATGGCGGCACTACGGCCTTCATAGTGGAGAAGGGTTTCGACGGATTCTCTGTCGGGAAGAAGGAAGATAAGCTGGGTATCAGGTCCTCCGATACCTGCTCTTTGATTTTGAAGGACTGCAAGGTACCTGTTGGAAATGTACTCAGAGGTGCAGGAGAGGGTTTTCCCATCGCTATGAACGCGTTGGATAACTCCAGGATAGGAATCGCTGCACAGGCCCTCGGAATTGCGCAGGGGGCATACGAAACTGCATTGGATTACGCTCAACAGAGAACGACATTTGGGAAACCGATATCGAGGCACCAATCCATTGGGAATTATCTTGCAGACATGGCGACTAAGATTTCAGCTGCGAGATTGGTCGTCTACAAAGCATCATGGGCAAAACAACAGCACTACCATGAAGGGGGGCCCAGGCATACCACTGAGGCCTCGATGGCCAAGCTGTTGGCAGGGGATACCGCCATGTGGGTTGCTGAGAGGGCTGTCCAGGTTCTTGGAGGGTACGGATACACTACTGATTTCCCGGCAGAGCGATTCTTCAGAGATGCCAAAATCACACAAATCTACGAAGGTACACAAGAGGTACAGAGGATTGTGATTAACAGATCGATATCCTCGAAAAATTCAGACTGAGGGGAGTCCTGGGGATTTAACGACATAGATCCAATCACGCTTCTGCGTGATAATGGCTCAGATTAAACTCCATCAAGACAGGGAGTTCTTTGTTTTCAAAGTCGAAGATGGCCTGATTTTCCCAGACGGATCCGTTTTCAGATTCTGGACCGTCCCATGAAATCATATCTGCACCCCAGTAGCAAAAGCCGATTCCGCCATCGACATCAAAAATCTGCTTCTTGAGATCATGAAGAAAATCCCTCTGCCCTTCAGGTGTTGCAGGGTATTCTGGAAGGATCAGCTGATTTTCAGAGCCCAAGATATTGTTTGTCCAATCATTCCAATCGAGAGTGAAAGGGTATGCTGTCTCCGCTATTACGACTTCTTTGCCGGTACTGTTTGCTAGGTTTTCTAGCACATCGCCAACATTTTCAATTGATTTCCCGTGCCAGAGGGGGTAGTATGAGATTCCAGCCACATCGTAATCGATGTGCTTGACTTGATCGAAAAATAAGGACGATGATTCGAGGCCCGCGAAATGAAGTATTATTTTCGCTCTGTCTGAGCTATCCCTCACGCCATTGGATCCCTGTTCAAGAATCTCAAGAAATTGAGTCATGTTGTGGTGGATGTTGCCGTGGGGGAACAACATCCCGTTGTTCACTTCGTTTCCTATCTGGATGAAATCTGGATCGATTTCTGTGACGATGTATCTTGTGTACTCATACACCTCGATTTTCAGTCTTTCGAAATCAAGCGACTCCCAGATAGTAGGCGTCTTTTGTTGGCCTGGATCGGCCCATGTATCGGAATAATGTGGACATAGCCAGATCTTCAACCCCTTTGATTTTAGTAAATCGGAGAATTCCAAAACTTGAGCTAATGAAGAGGAATTGTCAGAGGGGTTGTTCCATATTCTCAGCCTAACCGTATCGACTCCATTCTGAATCAGAGAGTCGATGAAATCAACTTGATCCCCGTTCCGATCGAAATAGGCATGATTGAACTTGGATATCCGGGGATAGTATGAGATATCCACCGCGGAAATCTTGTTTTTAGATGTCTCAAGTTGATTCTGTGCATCGCCAGTTTCGCTCGGATCTTCATTACTCACGCAGCCCGGCATGATTCCGACGAGGATGATTAGCACGACAAGCCCAGATCGCCAGATCATGTGTTGAGTCGCGGCTCTAATGGTATAATATGACTCGGACTAATTAACCCAGGAGTATCTTCTCTCCCCTTCCAAATGCCCCTCTGCACCTATTGAGATCAGAACAAATTCTCCTGAAGGAGAAATTACGGATGATCCTTTGGAACCTCGATGTAGTGCCTCATAGATCGATTTGTCTATCGGTTGGCGGTCATCGATTCTTGAGAATAATGAAAATCGTGATGCGATATGTTTCCATTCTGGTTGGATTATTCCCTCGAAAACCTTGGCCTTTGCTCCTGAACCATAACCGCAGAGCCCTATTCTGCTTCCTTTCATATCTTGGTTCTCATTGAAATCGGACTCCAACGCAGACATTAATGCGAGGAATATGGATCCCGTGTATTGATTTCCGACCATAGAGGATGCCCTCTGAGTCTTCTCAATCCTTTCCTCGACGAACTGTTTGAACTGGTCTGTCTTGGATATCATCCTGCGATACCCGTCGTTTGCTGACTCAAACTCTGAATCGCCTGCTATTCCTTCCGGGAAGATTTCTCTGACAGGTTCAGGGCCTATCTCAGATTCTATATCGTCCCATATGGGGAGATTTCTGCGATCATGGCGAAAGACATCCGGGAACATTCTTTTTGCCTGGAAGGCATATGGGAGATGGACAATTATTCTCGCCCATTGATCTGTCAATATTTTATCTTCGTCAGGATTGTATCTCCCTGCAGACATTGCTTTTGAACGGAAATTGATGAATGCATACTTGACGGATTCCGAGTAGCACCTATTGGAAAACGCTCCATCGAAAACAGGAGTATCCTTGTGCACCTTGAGAGTCTCGGATTCGAATAATGTATGATCTCTCTTATCCGACTTGTCAATCATCCTCATAATCTTCTCAGAGAGATTCTTCCTGAGGTTTTGACCGGCTTCAGAGGCAAGTTCGAGTACCGTATCGACTATTGATCGCCTGGATATCTCCCTCCTGGGTTTGAAGAAATCATGAACGGGCATAGTGGATACGCCCCATATGTCGGGTATCACTAGCAATCTTGGATTGTGACGGATGAGAATTGCTCCTCCGCCGGCTCCTTGGGTGTATTCTCCAGATGAGCCTAAGTCATACTTCGCATTATCAGCGAACACAACTATTCCTATTCGGTCTTGGTCTGGACCCCCTCTTGCAACCCAATCCAACGTATTATGCATGGCGTCAACAGCACCAATACAAGCGAATGTCATGTCTACAACATCACAATTCCTGAAACAGTCAACCCCATGCTTCTTTGCGTATCTCTGTTCGAGCATGTCCATGATGTACGTAGCAGTTGGTTTTGAGCCATCGAGTGCAGATTCGGTCCCAAGATATATTCTACCAATTTTTCCAGGGTCTATCTTATTCCTGTCGATTACTCTGGCCACAGCATTTGCACCCATTGTCGCTGTATCTTCGTGGACATCGGGTATGGCCATTGCAGAGAGGCCTAGGCCTCGGTTCAATTTGCCGTAATCCGCGCCTCTGAATTCTGCGAAATCCTTGATATCGAAGTAAAGACGTGGTATGTGAATTGCGATATCATCGATACCCACGGATGGAACCATCGCGTGGACGCCCTTGATTTGCTATTTAGCGAAATCCCCATTCAGACTACTCTTAAGGCGCAGTATAGGGTAATGCCGGTTTAGCCGGTGATCTCCATTATCTGATTCATTAATTGATTATTTGAGTCGAAATACTCCCTCAGAGGTTCAAGGATTTCAGAGAGAGAGTCTGCAGTGGCCATCTTAAGATCGAAAGGGTGCAGGTCGCCATTTGATACCGCCTTTGTGAGTTCCTCGATATCGCTCCATTCCGAAGGTTCGCCGAACTCTGGCTTGGGAGTGACCGTCATACTCCCGAGCTGCGGGAGTATGATGTGATCGATGATCTCATAGACTGGTGAATCTGAATCTTGCACATCGAGAAATGCCTTTCGAAGTTTCTTACGCATAGTCTTGGGGGAATCGTGGAGTATTATCGCATTAGAGGGATCTGACTTCGACATCTTGTGATCGAATGAATCCATACGGCCGCCTTGTTTTCCCTTCAGGCCGGAAAGCATTGGCGTATGGATACATGTTGCCTTATTCCAACCATTCCTATCTGCCACATCACGCATGTACATGTGGGCTTTTCTCTGGTCCATTCCCCCGAAAGCTATGTCGACTTTAAGACGGAAAATATCCGCTGCCTGCATGGGGGGATAGAAAAATGCAGCTAAATCGTCATCGGATGAGTCCTCAGTCCTCCCCATTATGCTAAATGTGCGTCTGGCTCTGGCCAAACTCATCCCCTTTGAACATCTCAGAACGGTCTCCCAATAAGTGCCCTCGTCCATCAAATCACTAGCTCTTAGAAATCTGATCTGTCCTGCTAATTCCCCTTCTGAGGGTTGGTCCAGGAGGACTCGGAAAACCTCGGACATATAATCGGCGGCAGTCGATATCTTCTCCATATCTCGACCGAACTTATCGTTTACCCAGGCATGCCAATCAGCCAATAGTATAGTGACATTAACGCCCTCCCTGAGCATATTGCCGATGCAGTCTGCAATCAGCATCCATCCAAGATGCGCCTTGCCGCTCGGTTCAAGACCGATATATGCTCTAATGATATCGTCACCTCCCGCGCTGGGCGAGCCGTCGATTACGGAAGCGACGTGATTGGCCCCGACGACCTCTTCGACGTTAGCAAACATACGGACCATGGCGGCATTGGCAGCCTCGCTGAATCCGTCTGATTTTTCCATGTCGAATCCTCACGCGCTCAGTAGCTTGCCGAGCTTCTCTGCTCTTCCAGCCGCACGGGTGTTTTCCCCGTTCTCTAATGCCTCTTCTATTTCCTCAATAAGCGCATTTGCCTGTGATTTCACATCTTCCGACAAGTTCTCTGACATCGACATAAAATGCCGCGCTGATGAGACGCCTGACTTGGCTTTTGTTGCCTTCTTAGCCCATTCTTTTGCCTTGTCGCCTCTCTGCTTTGAGTTGTATCCTGTTGCCTCATCGAGAAACTGTGTCCATCGCTTTCTGGCATCCATCGCAGCGCGTACCGCATCCGGGTCATCGAAATTCGGAGGGACATTCGTTACATCTACTATCAGCGCGCCTGAATCGTCATACTTTCCTTCAATGGAGGTCATGATTCCGTGGGAAGCTACGAATGCCTGTGAGTCGATCTTTTCTACGTTATCGAAATATCTCTTTGCTAGGGACGATAGGCCCCCATCTGCTGCCACTGTCTTGACCAATCCTCGCTTTACATCGAAGCGCTCCATGTGCTGTGGGATGTCCGAGGGGATTTGAAGGCTGTCCGTGACGAGCATGCCTGCCTGCTAAACGCAGTGGCTAAGCGGGATGAGTCATGCCGAGCATCATGGCCGCAAGGTTGCTAGTGTTTCTGATGTTGCTGGGGATGGCCCCTACAGCGATTGCAGAAGATGGCTCAGTGGTGAGGATAGATCACTCATTTACATTGATGGAATACGATCCTGGGATAGAAGATGCTGCTATACATCCGGCTTCGAATTGGGTTGTGGTAGTAGGTGCAGAAGGATATGCTGTTTCGATGGATAAGTCATCTCCAAGCACCATGATACCTCTTGCAGATATCTCGGATTCAGATCTGTTGGATTCAGATTACCACCCTGGCGGCAACACAGCGCTGATTGTAGGTGAAAACGGGTCAGTCCTTAGGTATGCGATTTCCGACCATTCGATAGAGAGGGCAACATCGGCCCAGTCAGTAGGGTACGACAATATGCAGGCCGTATCTTGGAATGCGAATGGTGAATGGGCATATCTGGGAAGTTCGGATGGCACCTTGTATCGCATGCGTCCATCTGGAAATGGTAGCTCGGAGGTTGTGCCCATGCCAGGTACTGGCGGTTCGTCGATATCGAGTATAGACTGTCTTCCGGATCCGTTTGTGTGTTTGGTGGCATCCGCCGAGGAAGGTATCGGGATGATCGATAGAGACCATATTCTATCTTGGATCGGGGGAAGTGGTTCATCTTGGTCGGACATTGTTTGTAGATCTGGGGGGGTGCCTGTTTGCGTTGCGATATCCATGGACCGATCGATTGCAGAGATTGACTTTGAATCAGGCGCAGTTGGGTTGAAAATGCAAACCTTAGAGGGATTCGATGGGACGCCGCGTTCTATTTCGTTGACGACTTCCGATCAAATTCTGATCACGGCAACACCTGTTGAGATCATGGAACATAGGCCATTGGGGAGCGGTACATTCACCTGGCTCACCAATGAAGCGGTTGTTGACCAATCATTCGGCGTAAGTGGATCTACCATAACAGGGGTGTGGGACGGCGATAGCGGCGACCATTGGATTATAACGCGGGACGGGACTGTTGCCCTACTAGTTCCTGAAGAGGTAGGCGTGGCTCAAGGATTGCCAAAATTGGTGACCATGCTATCATTTGGAATCATGGGCGTGATGGCGATTGGGATATGGTCTACGAGGTCGAGTAGATGAAATCGAAGTGCGAACCTTGAAGGGACTCTGCCTCGGCGGATGATTCGATATTATGGGATACGAGGCACTCGACTTCTACGATGTTGATTCACTCCTTACAGATGAAGAACGCATGATTCGCGACGTTGTTAGAGACTGGGTGGATGAATCAGTTATCCCAAAAATAGAGAATGCTTGTAGAGAGGGAGTCTTCCTAGATGAATGGCGCCAGGAACTTGGCGGCATGGGGATATTGGGGGCCCCATTGAAGGGGTACGGGTGCCCCGGACTTTCTTACACAGCATATGGCGTGATTTGCCGAGAATTGGAAAGAGGAGATAGCGGAATCAGATCCTTCGCAAGTGTGCAGGGTTCTCTTGCGATGTATCCGATATGGGATTTCGGAAGTGAGGAGCAGAAGGAGAAGTATCTGCCCGGAATGGCAAGCGGAGAGCTAATCGGTTGCTTCGGATTAACTGAACCGGACTACGGCTCTAATCCTGGCGACATGGTGACCAAGGCTGAAGAAGATGATGATCACTATATTCTGAATGGTGCGAAGATGTGGATCACAAATGGGACTATTGCTGATTTGGCAGTAGTCTGGGCCAAACTAGACGGAGTCATCAGAGGTTTCATCGTTGAGAAAGGGGATGAGGGTTTCTCTGCACCGGAGATGAAAGGAAAGCACTCGCTAAAGGCTAGCGTTACATCAGAACTTGTATTCCAAGACTGCAAGATTCCGAAAGATAGAATTCTCCCAGGCGTCAAAGGGCTCAGGGGGCCCTTTTCATGTCTTAACAATGCTAGATATGGTATCTCGTGGGGCGCGGTTGGTGCTGCTCAGTCATGCTTCGACTCAGCCAGAAGCTATGCGATGAGTCGGATTCAATTCGATCATCCGATAGCGGCTTACCAGTTGGTGCAGAATAAATTGGCTTGGATGCTTCGCGAGATCACAAAGGCGCAACTTCTTGCATACCATCTAGGTGTCAAGAAGGACTCAGGAGAGTGGGTACCCGAACACATCTCTCTTGCGAAAATGAACAATGTGGACATAGCTCTCGAGATTGCGCGTGTTGCTAGAGACATCCACGGTGCGAATGGTATACTGGATGAATATCCTGTCATGCGCCACATGGCAAATCTCGAATCAGTCAAGACGTATGAGGGAACTCACGACATACACAACCTGATACTGGGAAGACACATAACCGGTATTCAGGCTTTTACAAGAGAAGCCTGATTCCGTTGTATTGATAGGTCTGCTGCCGAGGCGCCATACGGTGATCGCATGAAGGTAGCCGTCCTAATCAAGCAAGTACCAGACACAACAGCAAGAATCAGTATAGCCGGCGGATCGGTTGACGAGGGATCTATATCGAAATGGACAATCAGCCCATATGATGAGTATGCTCTTGAAGCCGCCCTTAAACTGCAAAGCGAATCAGGGGCCAAGGTAGTTGCGATTACGCTTGGACCGCAGCGTTCTTCCAAGTCTCTTATCGACGCCGCAGCGGTTGGTGCTGATGAGCTGATACACGTATTGTATGAGGGGTCTTCGGGCTCATTATCCCTTCAGGGCGCTCTGGCGGCTGCTGTCCGTAAATCGGAGGCGGATATCGTTCTCGCAGGTAAGCAAGCAGCAGATACGAACTCTGGCTCTACGGCGCCGGGGGTTGCACAGATGCTTGGTCTTCCCTGTGTGGGTCTTGTCTCGGAGGTAAAGGCGGTCGACGGCAACTTCGTGGCAACTCGATCGACTTCTTCGGGCATGGAACGTGTTTCGGTGAATGGCCCATGCGTATTTGCATTCGACAAAGGTGATGAAGAGCTCCGCAGGCCAAATGTAAGAGGAATCATGATGGCTAAAAAGAAGCCCATAGAATCGCTATCTCCTGCTGATCTCGGAGTTTCAATGGAAGATGGCGGCGTAAATGTTGAATCAGTCGGATACCCTCCAGAGAAACCTGCCGGGCAGACATTCCAAGGTGCGGCTTCTGCCTCTGAAGTCGTAACCAAACTTAGAGAAGAGGCTAACGTAATCTGAGGAGGCCATGACATGAGTGTAACAATCGTTTCAGAACCGCATGAAGAAGGAATGCATCCGACTTTGCCACAATTGGTGAAGGCGGCATCGGTAATCGGTGAGTCGTGTACTGTAATCATACCTGGTGGAAATGGTGCCGACGAGGCATCGAAGATACAGGGTGTTGGGAAGGTGATAAAACTCAATGGAGCCTGCTTTTCAGTATTCGATTCATCGACCTGGTCAGCAGCAATATCCGGTCTTGTCGACGGGACTGTACTGATGGCCACTACCCCTGTGGGAAGGGAGCTTTCAGCAAGTATAGCAGCAGGCCTTGGGCGTTCAGTTGTCCAGGATGTGACGTCGATAGCTCCCGGCATAAAGGTCGAGAGACCTGCCTACTCCGGCAAGGCTGTAGAAAGTATCTCCGTGAGCGGGGATGCAGTCATTACAATCCGTCCGAATGCAATTGAGTCAGCGGAATCGGGGGGTTCAGCAGATGTTTCGACAGTTGATTCTGGGGAGGACTTGCGAATTGCAGTCTTAGAAGCCATTGCCAAGGCAGGAGAGCGTCTCGACGTCTCGGAGGCTGACATCATAATTTCAGGAGGCAGGGGCCTTGGGGATCGATCTAATTTTGAAAAACTGGAGTCTGTTGCTGATTCGCTCGGTGCCGCAGTGGGTGCTAGTCGTGCAGTTGTGGACGAGTGGGGCCTTCCGCACAGCATGCAAGTCGGCCAAACAGGGAAAACCGTCACTCCGTCCCTCTACATCGCAGTCGGCATATCTGGTGCGATCCAGCACCTAGCTGGAATGCGATCAAGCAGATACATTCTCGCCATCAACAAGGATCCTGAAGCACCTATCTTCGGAGTTGCCGACTATGGGATCGTTGCTCAGTGGGAAGATGCGCTTCCAATTCTGCATGAGGCCATCAAATCTCTTCCGTGATTCTCAGAGCGACCATCGCGATGTGATCTATGTCAGAGATCCTGATATCATGTCTGTTTATCGACCATCTTGACCCCTTTGCCACCCATGATTTCCCATCGTACGTGATGCCCTTCGAAATTGACATGCCAATGCCGAGGGCTTTGGAAATGGCTTCTTTCGACATCCATATCCGGAGTCTTGAGTGCTCGTCTTGGACATCATTTTGTTCCTCTTCATTCAATATCAAATTCAATGCCCCCTGCGATATCTTTCGATTTCTGGGTTCCAAGTCCACCCCCACAGACATATCTGATGGCGCTACCACAGCTACAGCACCATAATCAGAATGAGATATGCTGCATCTCGCAAAAATTCGGCCATCGCGAATCAGGCAGCCACCCATGCCGGGCACTATTTTGAAGACGTCTCCATCTTTAGACGATGAAATCTTTGAAAGTGCATGTCTCCCAGAAATGTGGTGCAATATTCTTTTCGGGCTCCTAGAAGCCATTATTTTCGGATCTAGTAGAGGCAGGTCGGTTGTATCTTCAGAATGGGCAGAATGCTCCACGAAATGAATCTTCAGTGATTTTTGATTTGATACGAGCGCAGGAGCGTGATGAGGCATATTCCCTACTCCGTATCTATCAAACCTGGACGTTCGCTAGCATCCAAGAAAGCCATCGATTTCATTCTG
>Ga0209404_10000642_pt1 | contig 26797 bp, 31 predicted proteins | sample TroAtlMetagenome_2_FD_187447 | JGI IMG/M metagenome (GOLD analysis project Ga0209404, IMG submission 187447) | Marine eukaryotic phytoplankton communities from Atlantic Ocean - Tropical Atlantic ANT8 Metagenome (SPAdes) (version 2) | ecosystem: Environmental > Aquatic > Marine > Oceanic...
TTTGAACATCTACATAAATTAAGCATCGCAGATCACGTCCAAGCCAGAAAGGGTGCTTACACCGCGAGAGTAACAAGTGATGTTGAGACCCTTACACAGTTTGCTCAATGGGGAGCTATCGCTTGGATAATAAACTCCATACAAATATTTGCAGTTTTAGTAATTATGATCGTTTACTCGTGGCATCTTTCAATAGTGACGCTTTTAGTTCATGCCCCACTTTTCCCCGTTCTCAGGTGGATGCAACGAAGACAACTGCGAGCCCATGACCGAGTTAGAAGCCGAGTGTCAGACACACTTTCAGTAGTTTCAGAATCTATTCAAGGAGTCGATGTTGTTAGATCTTATGGCTACCGCCAGAAAACAAGGTCAAAATTGCATCATGCTATTTCTGATCAATATAAAGAACAGATGGTCGCTCAAAAATATTTTTCATTTGTTCTGCCAATCACCGACATTATTGGAGTTGCTGCAATTGCAGCAGTCGTTGGTGCAGGTGTCTATTGGGGGCCAGATTGGGGGGTTACTTCAGGTGAATTGATCGCTTTTGTATTTTTGTCGAACCTTTTAGTAATGCCAATTTCAGAATTAGGTGAAGTCCTTAATCAAACTCAAACTGCACTCGCGGGTTGGTGGAAGGTTTTAGAAGTTTTAGATAAAGAAATTGAAGTTAAAGAACCTCACCAAGGTTTGGCTCTGCCTGATAGCCCACTTGACATAAAGGTTGAAGAGCTTGATTTTTCATATCGAACTGGAGGGATAGTCCTCGATGATGTAAACATTTACATACCTGCGGGGACATCAGTAGCTGTTGTCGGTGAAACAGGTTCAGGAAAGACAACTTTTGCAAAACTCCTTACCCGATTGGCTGATCCAACGAATGGAAGGATACTTGTCAACGGTCAAGATCTTAGAGAAATAGATTCCGATCATAGGCATAGAACAATAAGAATGGTTCCACAAGACGGATTTTTATTTGATACCAGCGTGATTGAAAATGTTCGCTTTGGGCGAAACGATGCTCAAATAAGTGAAGCTGAGGAGGCCATTGATGATCTAGGACTATGGCCATGGATAGAACAACTACCCGAAGGTTTAGAAACACGTGTCGGTGAACGAGGTGAATCTCTTTCTGTGGGTGAAAGACAACTGGTGGCATTAGCTAGAGCGCAAGTAGCAGATCCAGGTTTATTGATTTTAGATGAAGCTACTTCAGCGATTGATCCTGAAACGGAACAGATGTTGGAGGTTACATTAGAACGATTAGCTCAAGGTCGCACCACAGTGAGTGTGGCTCACCGCATATCAACTGCTGAACGAGCAGATTTAATTTTGGTTTTTGATAAAGGCAAGATAGTTGAAAAAGGAAAACATTCAGACTTAGTCAACTTAGAAGGAGTCTATTCGAAGCTTTATGAATCTTGGATAGGCAATACAAGAGAAGTGTGAAAAAAGTAACAAAGCGATTTGATTACGATTTTTAACACCAATTTGAGAATATAGAAAGTATTCTCAGATGAAAGTAAAAATAATTATATGGAGTAAATCTTGAACCAGAATCCAATTCGAATAGCTGTAACAGGAGCTGCTGGCCAGATTGGCTATAGTCTCGTTTTTCGCATAGCCAGCGGTCAACTTTGTGGCCCTGATCAGCCCGTCATCCTTCAACTACTAGAGATACCACCCGCTATGGGCGCATTAGAGGGAGTCGCGATGGAACTTGACGATTGCGCTTTTCCTCTATTGCAAGAAATCGAACTAGCAGATCAAGCAGAAAATGCTTTTGATGGAGCAAATATTGCTTTATTGGTTGGATCTAGACCAAGAAGCAAAGGTATGGAACGTAAAGATCTTTTAGAAGCAAATGGTGAAATTTTTACTGTCCAGGGAGAAGCATTAAACGCAAAAGCAGCAGAAGATTTACGTGTACTAGTAGTGGGGAATCCAGCAAACACTAATTGTCTAATAGCGATGAACAATGCACCTGATATACCTAATCAAAGATTTTCGGCTATGACCCGTTTAGATCACAACAGAGCCATCACTCAAGTTGCTCATAAGTTAGAAATTTCCACAAAAGAGATAACTAAAATGACTATCTGGGGTAACCATTCTGCGACGCAATATCCGGACTTATTTAATTGTAAAATTTCTGACAAATCTGTGGCTGAAGTAATAGATGACCAAAATTGGTTGGAAAACACTTTTATTCCTTCAGTTCAGCAGAGAGGGGCCGCCATTATTGAAGCACGGGGTGCTTCAAGTGCAGCTTCAGCTGCTAATGCTGCTATTGACCATGTAAGGGACTGGATGGACAGAACCTCTGAAAATGATTGGGTATCAATGGCTGTATGTTCTGACGGCAGTTATGGAGTCGAAGAGGGTCTAATTTCATCTTTTCCAGTTACGTGTTCTAATGGGGATTGGGAAATTGTCACTGGTCTTGAAATGGATGACTTTTCAAAAATGAAGGTTGAAGCTTCGGTGCAAGAATTGTCAGAGGAGCGAGACACTGTTTCTGACTTGAAACTAATTTAAAACAGTTTTATAACCAGCTAACAGAGTCACCTTTTTTAACTGAACAATCATTTATAACAGATCCTGTAATACCGCCGCGCCATTCTGGTTTTAAAGCATTACGGAGCCCTTCTGATACTTCGTTCATGAGTTTGCATGGAACCGTCTCACCTGTTACTTCAATTTTAAGTTCACCGATTTGGAGAATTTTTCCAACAGTTTCTTCAAGCTCTATTCCACTTACGATAAAATTTGCTCTTCGCTCTTTTGGATCAACAGATTTCCCAATGCTTCCAGTTGCTGCTTCCCAACTTTCTTTTGACAGAACAGTTACTTGACGGTCTGCATGGGGTTCTTTTGCAGAGTCTTTTATTCCTTCACCTGCTTTAACTTCAGCTTCTATAAGGGAAATCATTGGGTCACCATGGGTTTTTTTCAACCAAATTTCTAGTAATTCGCCCATATGTAAAAGCTACTAGCGTTTATTCAATATCGGTAATCGTGATTGCGCGGATTTCTTCAAATACGTCTTCTAAGTTTTTGAGCATTTCTGACGCTGTGAAAAGCTTTCGTGGGTCCCCACCTATTTGCATAGTTCCATCAATTATTTCATTTAGAGGATTTGTTCTTCCTTCGAATAAAGAGACCGCTGCCGGTCTATCGGTCTCAAACCAGACATCTGGTTCATAGTTTTTCCCAACGTAGATTTCGACTCGACCTTTATTGATATTTATTTGCCAGACAAAAATTTTCTCATCAATCACCCGATATTCGACAACAAGTTTAATATTGGCCATAGCTTCATTTAGACCCTTGTGTGATTGGGCGACCTTATTTAATTCCATTACCCATTCATGCGAGAGATATAAGATTTTTTTCACTGTTTAATCTTACGCTTACTCGGAACAGACCTCCTCTGATCTTCCTAGTACTCTTAAATTATGGAAAAAATTGGAACTGGGCAAAAAACCTATGATTACGAAATTGTTAAAGGAATATGGAAACGTCTCGAGGGCCCAGAAGACGTTCTTGAGTTAATGGATAAAGGAACCGATGGAGTGATTGCTGTAATAAGAGACGCAGGCGCGACTTTTTTATCTCCTGTTTTTGATGAGTTAGCCGGAGTAATTTGCACCGGAGGCACAATCAGAAGTCATATTGGGATAGTAAGTCGCGAATTTCAAATTCCAGGTCTAATAGCAGCTGAGTTTTCGCATGAACCTGAAAACGGGACTGAGATAATTCTTGATGGAACCGAAACTACAGGATCAATATATTTAATTGATTAACATGAATAAAACTACAGAAGTAAACAATTACATAAGATCAATAAACCCGGTCTCTGCTCGCCTTATGGCTGAAAGAACCGGCTATTCATCTCAACTAATCCCAGTTACTTCTTATGTAACTGTTTCGGCTATTGAAGCTTTTTTGCGATATCCAGAGGCGATAAAAGTTATTACTAACTCCATGCAACCAGAAGATATTGGTCAGGAAGCACGAAGACCAGCTTGTCAAGCTAATTCAGTTTTTCTTTGGGGAGTAGCAAATTTTTGGCTGATTGGAAGAAACATAATGTCTTTGATAGATCAGTCGATAGACGATGTTTCAAATGCATATACCGTTTTAGATTTTTGGGGACGTGTCTCTCGCTCATATCGAGGAGGCGATTTTTTACATTCCGCTGATAATAACAACAAAATAAATGTATTAGAAAGATCTCAATTAGAACTTTTTCATCAAGCCTTAAGCCCTGTTGACAGTGACAGGAAAGCTTTAATAAGACGTTTGAATGCAACTTTAATTAACTATCTTTTTTTACTTTATTTTGACACTCGAGTGGGCCATGGAGACACCGGACCATACAAACTAGAAGACGGTAGAACAATGATTGTCCGAGACTATTACAGACTCGCTAAAAGTGATTTTTGGTGGTCGGAAGTCGCTTCTGACCTACCCTATGAAAACCTGACAGCGGTTTTTGTATTAGAGCCTGAAGTGGAAGTAACGGTTACAGATTTCGGAACTTTGATCACAAAACCAGAAGATTATTTGAGTCACTTAAATTCCTTTGCGATCTTTACTAATAAAAATGGTCAGCTCGAACCGATAGATGATGTTCAATTCGAAACCTTTGTTTCAAAAGTAAAACAAATCCAAAAAATTCATTATAGAAATATTGTTGACATGGATCGAGACGATCGTATTAAGTGCGGAGCCTATGTTTATTTCACTTTTTTGAGACCATTTGCACAAATAGCCGGAGTTGAACAAGAAATCGACTGGGAGTGTCCACGTGATATTTCAAAAGAGCTTTACCCTTTGGTAACTGCTGAAGTTGAACCTCCGCAACAGGATCCCAATGTTGACCCGTACCCTTACTATGAGGAGATTAATGAATGAGTGTTCCAACACCTGCTGATGAAAAACGTCATGAAAAAGGACCAGAAAGGCTTTGGAGTGAATCCTGGTATATGGACTGGTTTGATGACGAAGGCAAAAATGGAGGGTACGTGCGACTTGCTGTGTGCTCCAACCTTAATCAATGCTGGTTCTGGTGTTGCATAGTTGGTCAAGATCAGAAGCCCGTTTTTATCATTGATCATGATGCAGCGATTCCTGAACCGCCAGGATTGGAAATTAGATCTACAGGTCTATGGGCAGATCTAGCAGTTGAAAGTCCACTTGAATATTTCAGTGTTGGTATTGAAGCATTCGGAATTGCTTTAGATAATCCCGTAGAAGCTTATGGAGATATGAGAGGTGAGAAGATCCCTGTCGGAATTGACTTAGGTTGGGCCACTGATTTTCATGAAAATAAATCTGACGGATCAGAACCTTGGGCATTTCATTATGACGTAACTACCAGATATGAGATTCCTTGCAGAGTTTCAGGTGAAATACAAATAGGTGAAACAAAATCTCAAATAGACGGATGGGGTCAACGTGACCATTCATGGGCTGAAAGAGACTGGTGGGACAAAGGGTGGACTTGGTTTTCAGGACGTTTTGATGATGGGTCAAGATTTCACGCGGTTTCTGTAGAGGGACATGATTCAGGAATTGGGTATCACTCTTCTCCTGATGGACTTATTGCAGAATATAGAGTTGTATCAAATCCACAATTAGGACAAGAAGGAATACCAACAAGTGGTCATGTAACACTTGGTGAAACGATTATTGAATTTGAACCAATTGGATGGGCACCTGTTCTTTTAACAGATCCTGACAATGGTCGCATTTCACGTTTTCCACGTGGCCTAGTTTCTATACAAACTAACGATGGCCGTAAAGGCCACGCATGGATTGAGTTCAATCAACCGCAGAGATAACTAAGAATTAATGTGTTTGGTTTTGGAAGATTTTTTAGAGATTGAATCGATTATTAGAACAAGTCCGAAAGCTAATAAACCTAAAAGTAGTGGGGCAAGAAAGTTATTTGAATTCGGCCAGTCAATGTTTGTCCCTGAAAGTATTTCATTCCCGTCTTCGTTAATCACGCCGACTCCATTAGGCCACGGCCATAGAACTCTAGATGACCCAAGCATCAAACCAATCAAACAGGCCAAAACCATGTCTCTGTGTTTATCCAACAAAAATTTTAAGAGGGTGGAAAAAACTGTAAGTCCAATAACCGCACCAAGTGAAAGCATCGAAAGTTTCTCAAAGTCCTGGTTATCGATTGCAGTTAAAACAGAAGCGTAATTTCCCATTATGAGAAGCAAAAACGCACCAGAAACTCCAGGAAGTATCCATGCGCAAATAGCAATGAAACCAGAAAGAAAGAAGACCCACAAGGAAGGATTTTCAAAAGCGCTAGAGCGAAAACCTAATAGAGCGAAAAAAATAATCGCTGTAATTAATGAGATAATAATTTTTTGAAAATCTAAAGAATTCATTAATGAAAAAGCGATAAGTGCAGAGGCTGCAACTAAACCGAAAAATAAACCAGACATTGGTTCGGGATGTTTTTCAAGCAGATCCACCATGGGTCCTGAAACTGAAACAATCGTTATTAACATCCCAGCAATAACTGGAATTAAGAATAAGAAGTTAACTTTTTTGAGTTGTTGAACAAATCCTGAAAAATCTCCCTTTAGGATTTTTCCTAAACTCAAAGCACAGTTACTTATATTTTCTAGAAGTTGCTCATATATACCAAGAACTAGAGCGATTGTTCCTCCAGACACTCCAGGCACGACATCAGCAATTCCCATAGCGATTCCTCTAAAGAGGTTGATGGCTGATTTTTTTACCTGAGAAAAAATAGAGAAAAGATTATTCATCGTTTTTAAAACTCGACAAAAAGGGGGTCAGTGATTCGAGTATTTGTTGAGGAGCTCGAATTGGTTTTCCATCGCGATTAGTGATTGCAGTTCTGACACGCTGTGTAGCTACCACTTCAGTTTCATCGAGGATTTGTTGCCACCATAAAGATGAAGCTCTACGCATTTCTAGAATTTCAGTTTCTATCGTTAGGAAAGAACCTGCTTTTACAGGTTTTAGGAACGTTGTCTCTATTTGTGAAACTACGAATCTAAAGTCATTTTTTTCAAGTTCATGCAGAGCTATGCCGGCTTCTTCAAGCATTTCTATACGACCGGTTTCAAACAACTGGATATATGCAGAATGATTTAGGTGACCGTATGGGTCTAATTCGTAGAAACGAACTTTTACTTTATGACGATGTGGCACAAAGTTACGTTAGTCCGACATAGAGGTTCTGTGGCGGCGTTCTAGATAACAACAAGAATTTATAATCCTTAATTAAAAGGGTTAGTATTTTCTGCCCCATCAGCGGGAGGGATCCTGCCAGCCTTATACCAATAGACACCGCTTAATACCAACAAACCTGGCCAGAAGACAACTGAACATATCAGGCCGATTACAAAAAATGGCCAAAACCAAGTTTTTTGGTGGTCAGGTCTTTTCCTGATGTCCCAAAGCATTTTTATCCAAAGAGCTACGCACATCAAATAGATAATTAGCACTACTCAGTTACCTCCTTACACGACAATTAGTTTTATCGTGTCATTCGATATTAACTGTAATTCAGTTAACGCTGACCAGACAGAGCACGGTTTTTGACTTTTGCTTTCATGTAATCGCGATTCATAAAAGCAATAAAGTCAAGATTTATCTCTTTAGGGCAAGCTTCGTGGCATTCTCCATGATTTGTACATGAACCAAAAAACTCTTCCATGGTTCCAACCATCATTTCAGTTCTTTTCCACCTCTCGGGCTGACCTTGAGGTAAAGATGCCATGTGTGCAAGTTTGGCAGAAGTAAATAATTGTGCAGCTGAATTAGGACAGGCAGCTACACAGGCGCCACATCCTATGCATGCGGCTGCGTCAAAAGCTTGATCAGCAGCTTCTTTTGGAACTGGAATTAGATTCGCATCAGAAGCTGCACCAGTGTTTACAGATATGTAACCTCCTGATTCGATAATTTGATCAAAAGGAGATCTGTCCACCACTAGGTCTCGAATCACTGGAAAAGAAATTGCTCTAAAAGGCTCAATAACGATTTCGTCACCGTCAGAAAATTCGCGCATATGCAATTGGCAAGTTGTTGTTGCTTTTCTAGGACCATGAGCCTGTCCGTTAATCATCACTCCGCAAGTACCACAGATTCCTTCGCGGCAGTCACTTTCAATAGATATAGGTTCAAGTCCCTGATTGTTTAGATCTTCGTTAAGAAGATCTATCATTTCTAAAAATGAAGCTTCAGTTGTTATTTTCTGAGTGTAATTTTCGAAATAGCCCGATTTTTCAGGACCTTCTTGACGCCAAATCTTTAAGTTTACGGTGATTATTTCTGACATTTTTCTCTCACTTATAACTTCGCTGGGTAAGGGTCACATTTTCGAAATCGAGTTTTTCAACATGTCGAGTTTGTAAAGAATCTTTTCCATTCCATTCCCAAGCTGCAACATGAGCAAAATTATCGTCGTCTCTTTGAGCTTCACCTTCTGGGGTTTGGTGTTCCTCTCTAAAGTGTCCGCCGCAAGACTCTTCTCGTTTTAAAGCGTCATTCGCCATTAATTCTGCTAATTCGAAGAAATCTGAAACTCTTCCGGCTTTTTCCAAGGAAAGATTTAGAGTGTCGGCACTACCCAAAACTCGCACATCGCTATAGAACTCTTCCTTTAAAGCTCCAATTTCAGAAACTGCTTTTTCGAGACCTTCTTTATTTCTGCTCATTCCGATGTGGTCCCAAACAAGCCTGCCAAGTTCTCTATGGAAATAGTCAACTGAGCGAGTGCCGTTAATTGAAAGCCATTTTGCTGTTTCATCTTCTATAGCGCTCACAGCATTTGTGAAAACAGGGTCATCGGTGGAAACTGCTGGGTTGCCTAGTTGATCCGCTAAACCGTCACCAATTGTGTACGGAAGAACAAAATAACCATCGGCTAGACCTTGCATTAGAGCACTTGCGCCTAAACGATTCGCACCATGGTCAGAGAAGTTTGCTTCACCTATTGCGTAGAGACCAGGGATTGTTGTCATCAGGTTGTAGTCAACCCACACGCCACCCATTGTGTAATGGATCGCGGGATAAATGCGCATTGGTACTTCGTAAGGGTTTTCACCAGTAATGCTTTCGTACATGTCGAAAAGGTTTCCGTATTTTGCGGAAATGGCATCTTGGCCGTCTCTTTCAACAGCTGCAGAAAAATCTAAGTAAACCCCATTTTTTAGCGGTCCAACACCATGTCCTTGATCGACCACATTTTTAGCGTTTCGGGAAGCAACATCTCTTGGGACTAAGTTGCCGAAAGCTGGGTACCTATTTTCTAGATAGTAATCTCTTTCATTTTCGGGGATTTCGTGGGCGGGTCTTGAATCGTCGAATGCTTCCGGGACCCATATGCGTCCGTCGTTACGGAGTGATTCGGACATTAAAGTCAATTTTGATTGAAAATCATCACTGGCAGGAATGCAAGTTGGATGTATTTGCGTGTAACAGGGATTTGCGAAAAAAGCTCCACGACGGTGAGCTCTCCATGCAGCAGTGACGTTACTCATCATTGCATTAGTTGAAAGGAAATAAACATTTCCGTAACCACCAGTTGCCAAAACAACAGCATGGGCTGAATGAGGGATGACTTCACCGGAAAGCAAGTCACGTGTAACTATTCCGCAAGCTTGGCCGTCTTTGGTTACTACATCAAGTAATTCTGCACGAGTGTGTAATTCAACACTCCCAGCTGCGACTTGACGCATCATTGCTGAGTAAGCGCCTAATAGAAGTTGCTGTCCGGTCTGACCTCTTGCATAAAAAGTTCTAGAAACTTGAGCACCGCCAAAAGAGCGGTTGTCTAAGAGGCCTCCATACTCTCGAGCGAAAGGAACTCCCTGAGCTGTTGCTTGGTCGATGATGTTGGTTGATACTTCTGCAAGGCGATGCACATTGGCTTCTCTAGATCTGTAGTCACCGCCTTTAATTGTGTCGTAGAAAAGTCTGTAAACAGAGTCGCCATCATTTTTATAGTTTTTTGCAGCATTGATCCCACCCTGTGCAGCGATACTGTGCGCTCGACGAGGACTGTCATGAAAAGTAAACGCTTTGACTTTGTATCCGAGTTCCCCTAGAGAGGCAGCAGCAGATGCACCTGCTAGACCAGTACCGACAACAATAACGTCGAATTTTCTTTTGTTATTTGGGTTCACAAGGTTCATTGAGAATTTGTGATTTTCCCATTTATCTTCTAATGACCCCTGTGGCACTCGAGAATCAAGTACAGATTTGTTTTTAGTTTCCATATTTAGTGATCCTCTAGTTGTTCTGTAAGACATGCCAAAATTTCATCAGTGTCTCCCATACTTACTTGGCATAGGCGTTCATCTTCATCTATCAGATTTGCCTGTGTCATGATTGGAAAGCTTAGATTTCCCAAAAGTATTAATCCTGCGAAACTTGCAGCAAACCCTTTTCTAAGATGGTTGTATTTTGGGTTGTTTATTCCCAAGCTTTGAAACATGGACCAAGCTCCATGAAAGATATGCCAAGCTAAAGCCATGTTTGCTACTACATAAAAAATTGCGACCGGAACTCTCGAAAGTGAAGAATAAAGATTGTGGTAGGGGTCGCCAGGAACAAAATCATCACCTAACCACCATCCCCAAGTTAAATCTGCAAGGTGATAGAAAAGAAATAAAGCAATTATCGGTCCGGTCCATCTCATCGTCCGGCTCGCATAACTTGCAGCTATGTATTCTCTTCCACCTTCATATTTCTTTTCCCCGCCTGTAAAAGAAGCATTCTGACTGGACTTTCTACTCATTTCTTTCAAAGTGATAGCTGAATGGAGATGTAGCGCAAACATCACCATCAGACCCAGTCTCAATAACCAAAGGACTAGTGATCTTGGGAGTATCCCGCTACCAAGGTTTCTAAGAGCTTCTGCGTACTCATGCATTTTCGCAGGGCCTTCATACACGTGAAGATTTCCGATCATATGAATTAAAGCGAAACCTAAAAGACCTATACCAGTTGCAGCCATAACCCATTTTCTGCCAACAGCAGTCTGATAAAGATTTAAAGGAAAAGGCCAATCGCGGCGGCGTTCGCGGATCGGTTTCACTCTGTATCGTTGACTAGTTGTTTGGTTCATAGTGTCTCCGGACCCAAGCCGGTTTATCTGGGCAAAGCAACAACATAAACGCTACCTGAGAGTACCTCGCAGTGCATCGATCCATGCAAAAGGTCACATTATAGTTTTTTCTTACAACAGGCTTAGTTGAAAAAATGTTTTAAATCAAAGAAAGATTCACATAAAAAATTTATATTCAAATGGTTTTGGTATTTAAATGACGCAAAAGGATCGCTAGGGTGCCGCCATGGGTAATTTGTTTTCAAAAAATAGGAAAATGCAAATACCATCCACTTTAGGTGAACTCAAATCTAGTGGTTGGGAATCAGTTCCAGTAAAAGAAGAACTTAGAAGAAATCTGGTTGAAAGAATTCGGAACGGCGATTCATTATTTTCAGGAGTGCATGGCTACGAAGAAACTGTTATGCCGCAATTAGAAAATGCGATACTTGCGGGGCATGATGTAATTTTTCTTGGAGAAAGAGGACAAGCCAAGACTCGTTTGATACGAGGATTAATTGAATTACTAGATGAGTGGATGCCAATAGTCAAAGGGTCAGAAATAAATGATGACCCTTATTCACCGGTATCTAAACACGCTAAAGATTTAGTAAATGAACTAGGACTAAATACTCCCATCGAATGGGTACACAGGGATGTTCGTTACGGAGAAAAATTAGCAACTCCTGATACTTCAATAGCTGATCTGATTGGTGAAGTAGACCCGATCAAAGTTGCTGAAGGTAGATACCTTTCAGACGAATTAACTCTTCACTATGGATTAGTGCCACGAACAAATCGAGGACTATTTGCGATTAATGAGCTTCCAGATCTAGCGGAAAGAATCCAAGTGGGGCTTTTAAACGTTTTAGAAGAAAGAGACGTCCAAATAAGAGGTTACAAAATCAGACTTCCTCTCGACGTTATTTTATTCGCGTCAGCCAATCCTGAGGATTACACCAATCGAGGTCGGATAATCACACCCCTTAAAGATCGTTTTGGTTCGCAGATCAGAACTCATTATCCAATTGAACCGGAAATTGAAATGGACATAGTTGAACAAGAAGCATCTATTCCATCAGTTGGGGAACTGGAAGTGAATGTTCCAGATTTCATGACCAGAGTGATAGCAGTTTTGACGCACGAAGCACGTAACAGCCCTCATCTGAATCAAAGATCTGGGGTGTCAGTTCGAATGAGCGTGACCAATCAAGAAGCAATGGTTGCGAATTCTGTAAGACGTGCATTGCGGAACAAAGAGAAAGAAGCTGTTCCGAGGATTTCCGATTTGAACGCTTTGATTGCTGCAACTGCCGGCAAAGTAGAAATTGAAAGTCTTGATGAAGATCGTGATTCTGAAATTGTTAATCAGCTATTAAACGAAGCTGTATTGAATGTTTTCCGAAGTATTGTTCCTGCCGAATTGCATCAGCCAATAGTTGAAGCTTTTGAAAATTTGGAAGGAATTTCAACTGGTGAAGACGTCGTATCAGATGACTATGAGAATGTAGTAAATTCTGACCTCCCTGCTCTTAAACCAGCCGTTCAAGCAGTTTTAGAAGGTAGCACTTCGAATGGCTCAGCGATGACAGCCAGCGCTGTTGAGCTGATCCTCGAAGGGCTTCATTTGTCTAAGAGATTAAATAAATATGCTTCGGGTGCTAGGGCGAGTTACGCCGCACGAAAGTAAATTTTTCCCGAATTAATTTCGAGTCATAACCCCGTTATCGAAGACAACTCTGTCACCAACACGTGTCTGAAATAAAACTTGATCCGATTCTTCCCAAGCGTGGACTTCTAACACCTCACCAGGCATCACAGGTGATTTGAACCTTCCGCCCATGCTTCCAAACTGTGCAGGGTCAGAGCCGCATACGGCATGCAATAAGGCACGTCCGGTAAAACCATATGTACAAAGCCCATGAAGTATCGGCTTGTCAAACCCTGCTGCTGAAGCGAATGAGGGATCCGAATGCAGAGGATTACGGTCACCGTTTAATCTATAAAGAAGAGCCTGATCATTTCTTGTTTCATATGAGACCGTATGATCAGCTTCACGATCTGGCAGATTCCACTCAGTTGTAGGGCCGCGATCTCCGCCCCATCCTCCTTCGCCACCGATGAACAAACCCGATTTTGTGCTCCACATAGGGTTTCCGTCAGTGTCTGCTACATCTGTTTCTAGGTAGACAAGCGCAGCTTTGCCTTTGTCATAAATAGGACCAATTTTTCCAGTTGATACTGCTGTTCCAGCAGCTGGAAGAGGCTGATGTAACGTGATTGCCTGCTCGGCGTGAAGAAGATTGACTGGGTTGAAGTCACCAAAACTAGGAGTACTTCCACCTCCCATAACTACAACTTGGGTAGGGAAAGCCACCTGATTTATACCGTTACTGTTTTCAGTTGTGAACTCAAGTTCGAAACCTGTTGGATCGGAGACCCCAGCTCCCACACCAAGCGCGTACAACAAACTGTCTTTTGAAGTCCATGAAAACTCTGCAGGTTCTCCTATGGATCCCGAAGCATCTGGATTAATTGGCATTTGTCCCTCCTACTTTCTAAATATGAATCTATGCACTTGAAAGCTCATAGCCAACAAAGGTGGTAAATAAGAAAACAAGTTGCCTCGATTAGAGTGTTTTCATAATGAATTTGTCTCCGAAACTGATCGACGAGAGCTCTTTAAAAGAATGGTTCAACGCGCAAGGGCTCGGACAAGGTGAAGAGATTTCTTTTGAACGTGTAAAAGCTGGTGAATCAAATGAAGTTTTTATAGTTAAACGCTCTAACGATTTCTGGGTTCTTAGAAGGCCATCATTAGTTCCTTTGTCTTTCGATGGTTCAAACAGGATTATGGAAAGAGAATTCAGATTTCAATCTGCTCTAGAAGGAACAAAAGTCCCTCATGCAAAAGCGATTTCTTTATGTACTGATATTTCAGTAACAGGTTCTTTTTTCTATGTGATGGAATGGGTAGACGGTCTAGTCCCTTCTGATCCAATTCCTGAAGAATTGGGCGGCATGGATTCGTATCATGACGTTGCTATTCAACTTCTTAAAGCATTGGGAGAATTGGCGTCAATTGACTATCAGAGTGCTGGCTTATCAGATTTAGGACGTCCCGAAGGTTTTCTAGAAAGACAAGTAGGACGATGGAAAGGCCAACTCGACTCATACCAAAACAGGGAGATACCTGGAATAGAAGCTGTTGCGAAATGGTTAGATGAGAATACGCCAAAAAGTTCAACAACAGGGATAATGCATGGCGATTACAACTTTCATAACATGCTTTTTTCTAGAGGTAAAACCACCCGTTTGTTAGCTGTTTTAGATTGGGAAAATGCAACCATAGGAGACCCCCTCATGGATTTGGGGTATTTGATGGGAACACTAAATTTTGAAAATAAGAACATGCCTGATAGATCACAAGCGGTTTCTTTATGGGCGGACCGGTCGGGAATCAAACCGGAATCACTCGGCTGGTACGTTGTGATGAGTAAGTTCAAACTTGCCTGCATGTTAGAAGGCGTCTATGTACGCCAAGTTGAAGACACAACCAGAAAAACGACACCTTTTTTAGGCGAAATGGTAGTTAGTCTAATCGATCAAGCAATCCAGTTCATTCCAGAAGCTTCAGACTGGTAAAAATCAGATTTGAAGAATAATAAATAAAAATTTCTGTTAATAAAAGGTTCCGTTTTGATCCTCTTTGATGAAATTAATTTCATCTATTAGCTATTAATGAATTCATCAAGGTAAGTTTTCACAAAAGATTAGTAGGCGAGGCTGGGAGGTTTAATGGACAACAATGATAAATATCTGTCCGGTTCTCGTCGTTTTACTTACTCGAGGTGGGACGGAACCCAACAAATATCAGAATTAGATGCCAATTCTTTAATGGAAGCTCTGGGAGATGAGCTTATTGAAAACGGAGATCCTAATTTCAGCTTTACGAAGGTTGATGCAAAGAGGTTTGGATTTTGACGGTGGACATTTAGAAGGCTTGAGAGAAATACTTCAAAAGTTACGTCATAAGAGACAAGAAACCATTGAACAGCACAATTTGGGTGGTGTTTATGACGAAATTAATGAAGCTCTAGAACAAGTAATGGCAACCGAGCGGGAATCGTTAGATGCAGTAGAAAATAGATTCAGAGATGATGAGCGACAAGAAGAAATCAACAAAGAAGCTCTGCAAGCTAGACGTGATGAACTCGATATGTTGGAGCATGAAAACCTAGCGAGTCGAGTAAAAGGTTTAACCGATTACGACTTTACTTCGAATGCTGCAGCGCAAAGATTTGAAGAACTCGTCGAGGATTTACGTGAACAGTTGATGCAACAAGCGATTGATCAAATGGCCGGTGAAATGAAAAACATGAGTTCGGAAGACATGTCAAGGATGAAAGACATGTTGTCTGCTTTGAATCAGATGATTAATGAACATCAGCAAGGTGAAAATCCAGATTTTGAGAAATTCATGGAAGAGTTTGGTGATTTTTTTCCTGAAAACCCTCAAAGTCTTGAAGAACTTTTAGAAGTTATGGCTCAAAGAATGGCGACTATGGCTCAGATTTTAAATTCTATGACCCCCGAACAAAGAGCACAGTTAGAAGAACTTTCAGAACAGCTTCTAGAAGATATGGATTTGCGTTGGCAAATGGATCAATTGTCCGAGAATCTGAGAGAAGCTTTTCCGAAAATGGGGTGGGAGCAATCAGTTGAATTCCAAGGAGATGATTCTTTGAATCTCCCAGAAGCAATTCAGACTTTCGAAGATCTCGCAGATTTAGATCGGTTAGATCAAATGTTGCGAAACGTTTCAAACCCTGGAGCGTTATCAGAGGTAGATACCGAAAAAGTAAGAGAACTTTTAGGTGACGAATCCGCTGAGAGTCTTGAGCGACTCGCTGAAATGAGCAAGATGCTTGAAGAAGCGGGATTGGTTGAAAACAAAGATGGTCAACTTAGTTTGACTCCTAAAGCAATTAGAAAGTTAGGCCAAAATGCTTTAGGAGATCTTTACAGGCAGCTTTCAAAAGATCGTGCTGGTAGACACAATGCTGAAAAAACTGGTGCAGGTCATGAACGAGACTACGCAACGAAGAGCTACGAGTTTGGTGATCCTTTCAATTTGAATATTGAACGAACAGTTAGAAACGGACTTGTTCGTAATGGTTCAGGAACACCTGTCGATATTAAACCTGAGGATTTCGAGATTGAACGCACAGAGGCAACTGTTCAAGCTTCAACAGTTTTGATGCTTGATTTGTCGCTTTCAATGCCGATGCGTGACAATTTTTTACCTGCAAAGAAAGTGGCAATGGCCCTTAATTCTTTGATATCTGGTCAATTTCCTAGAGATTTTTTAGGTGTAGTTACTTTTAGCGAAATTGCTAGAGAGATACGACCGGAAAAACTTCCAGAAGTTTCCTGGGATTATGTTTACGGAACGAATATGCAGCACGGTTTAGCACTCTCTAGAAAGATGTTGGCGAAAGAGAGCGGCACTAAACAAATAATTATGGTTACAGATGGAGAGCCAACAGCTCATATAACTGAAGATGGTTTCCCTTTTTTCAATTATCCGCCTTCCTCTGAAACAATAGAGAAAACTCTTTTAGAAGTTAAACGTTGCACACGAGATGATATTCGAATAAACATTTTTGTTTTAGATGCGACCCCGTATCTAATACGTTTTATTGAGCACGTAACCAAAATGAACGGTGGGAGAGCGTTTTTTACCACTAACCAGAGTCTCGGAGACTATCTACTCGTTGATTTTGTCGAGCAACGTCGAACATTTACTTCTTCACGGTAAAACCAAAAACCTACGTTTTCAGTAATTTTTTTGTTTTTTATCTTCGCGGTATTGCTTTTTTACTAATAACAATGGTGTAATTACATCATGGGAATCTATGCGAAAGCTGATTTGGATACGTCATGGCAAGATGAGGCAAATTGCCTTGGTGTTGACCCTGACTTGTTTTTTCCTGAAAGAGGAGCAAGTACTCGCGAAGCCAAAGAAGTATGTCAAGGGTGCGTAGTAAAAGATGATTGTCTTGAGTTTGCGCTACAGAATGGCGAAAAGTTTGGTATTTGGGGTGGAATGAGCGAAAGAGAAAGACGTCGAATTAGACGCCAGCGTGCTCTTGAAAGAGCTGCTGCTGCGGAACGCACTGCGGAAATTGAAAGATTAGCTGATCATCGAAGTGCTTAAGCACGCCGCCTAGAGCTATACGCGGCTAACCTTTAATTATGAACACACTTGCGTTTTTAAGCAGCAACGAATTAATCATCGTTGCAATTGTGGCAGTCGTTCTTTTTGGCGGCAGTCAACTTCCGAAACTGGCCCGAAACCTTGGACGCGCACAACGTGAGCTCCAGCAAGGAATGGCTGAAGGTTCCAAGGAAGACACTGACGAGACAGAAAATAAAGACGAATCGTCTTAACAAAAGAATTTATATTCTCCTGAAGTGTTCTTATCGGTAAACTTTTGCCTACGACTAAATAAGGGAAAGATGCTCTCATGAGTGACATCAGCGAAGATCAAGTTCAGCAAGCTCCAGTAGGAGAAGTTCAAGTAATTTATCTTGGGCCAGCCGCTCCTCACTGGGAGGTACGATCTGGGTTTGGTGATCCAAAACTTGTTGAATCTTTCCAAGATCGCATTAGCGCCCGTCTTATGCTTCTTCCCCCGCATGACCCTCAATTCAGACGGAATCGTGAACGGATAAACCGTGACGCGGAACGTGAAAATGTTCTAATCACATGGGACTTGGGTTATGTAGAGGAAGAAGAGACAGAAGAACAATAAATATTTTTTAAGCCGCTGGTAAAAGTTCCCGGCGTTCTTTTCTAATTCTGCGACGTTGCCTTTCAGAACAACCACCCCAAACACCGTGATTTATTTTGTAGGTTAAGGCGTAATCCAAACAGAGGCTTGCTACAGGGCATCTATTACAGATGCTTTTTGCTATTTCAACGCCTACCCCATCACTTGGAAAGAAAGCATCAGGATTAGTATCCGCACAGTTACCTTTTGACATCCATTTTGTATTCATTAATTAATCTCCTAGTTTCGCTTGCAGAACCATTTCTCTCACAAACGACATAAAACTGGCGTAAAATTTCGATTTTTTTTAGAATTTAAAAATGAAATAGTCATTGTTTTATTTCTAAATTTGTGTATTGTTTGCTTGAAAGCTATGTACTCCATTAAGTTTTTTAAAGGTTCAAATTGAGTTCTTCTCCCTCAGCGTTCTCAGATAGATCTTTAGATAAGAGGCAAATTCCAACTCTTCTAAGAGCATTTTTAGTACTAGCACTTCTTTATTTATTTCTAACAGGCGTTGAGTTATTAGGTGGAGGCTTCAAAAGCTTAGGGAAAGACTTGGTTGATGGACTTTTTGAAGGCGTATCAAATCCTATAGGTGGACTTTTTGTCGGATTACTGGCAACAGTTTTAGTTCAATCCTCCTCGGTATCAACATCGGTAATAGTTGGGCTAGTAGCAGCTGGTGTCGTCAACACCGGCGACGCGGTGCCAATGATCATGGGAGCAAATTTAGGAACAACAGTCACAAACACTTTGGCTTCACTGGGACACGTAAGGCACGACATCGAATTTAAACGTGCTTTCGCTGCCGCAACTGTGCACGATTTTTTCAATATTTTAGCAGTTCTAGTTTTTCTGCCCATTGAATTAATAACTGGCTATTTGTCTTCTTCGGCAAGCTGGTTAACAGATACTCTCATTGGTTCGTCAGGAAGCGATTTTAAAAGTCCACTAAAAGAGGCTGTAAAAATGCCTGCGAAATGGGTAAAAGAACTTTTATCTAATCTTGGAGCCAATGGAGATATTAAGGGTGGCTTGATGATCGTAATAGGTTTGGCGTTCATCTTTATTTCTTTAGCATACATAACTAAAAATATGCGTCTTCTCGTCGCGGACCGTGTGGAAACCGCGATTAATCACGCTTTGGGTGCGGGTTCAGGAATAGTTGCAATATTAATTGGAGCTGTTATCACAGTTTCAGTTCAGTCTTCTTCTATAACCACTTCAGTTCTTGTTCCACTTGCAGCTTCAGGAGTTTTAACGCTCGGAAATATTTATCCGGTTACCTTAGGAGCAAACATAGGCACCACAGTTACTGCTCTTTTAGCATCATTGGCCACCGGTAGCCCGGCGGCGGTAACTGTGGCAATTGTTCATACCTTGTTTAATATCAGCGGAATTCTTGTCTTTTATCCGATAAAAAAATTAAGAGAAATACCCATACATATGGCTAACAGGCTCTCAAATGTTGCCGCTGAACGCCGTTCTTTAGCTATTGCATACACGCTCACGGCCTTTGTAATTGTGCCGCTTTTAGGGGTTTTGATACTTAGATAAAAGCATATTAAGAACACTTAAAAAATTAGAAGTAAACTTCATATGAACATAGGAGAATAATTATGGTAATGAGTTTCTTTCGCCGCCCAGAAGAAAGCGGACTCGAAAACATAGAATCGCAAGTTCAACGCATGGTTAACGATGCACGGCATACTTTTGATCTCGCGCTTAGCGCCGTGACGGGTGGAGCCGTTGAAACAGTAGCCGATGAAATAAGAGAAACAGATCGACAAATAAACGCTACTGAAGTCGAGATTCGACGAGCTTTATTAGTTCACGCTTCTGTCCATGGAGGAATCGACACTCCAGAAGTTCTTGCTTTCATGAACATGATCAAAGATCTGGAACGTATCGGTGATTACAACAAAAACATTTTTGATTTAGCTGAAGAAGGAGTTTCGTTCACAGAATCGCCTGAAATTGAAACGATCCTCTCATTACGAGACGAAGTCTCATCAAGGATTTCTCTGATGGGTGAAATTCTAAGTATGCGAGATGAAGAAAGAGCACGTACATACATTGAACGTGGAGATGAAATGAGAAAAGATTTCGATCGACGCGTCAATGAACTTCTTCATTCAACAGAGGAGGCCGTTACAGCCGTTCCTAGAGCTCTTCTTTTTCGTTTTCTTAAAAGAGTAAGTGCTCATTCATCAAATGTTGTTTCAGCAGTAGTCATGCCAGTAGATCAACTCGACTATTATGACGAATCAGAAGATACGAGAAATTAAAAATACCGTTAGAAGTTTCTTAAAAAGCTGATGAAGACGTTTGAAATTTTATGATCTAAATTGATTTGTGCTTTATTATTTAGAAGTATGAGAAGTATCGATCAACTAGATGAAGTGCTTAATTGAAATTTCTTATTACAAACGATGACGGAATTGATTCAAAAGGCCTATACGCGCTAGCACAAACAGTTACAGAACTAGGACACGAAGCTGTGGTAGCCGCACCTTCAAAAAACATGAGTGGTGTTTCAGCTTCGCTCATGCCATTCGATGACCATGACAGAGTAGCAGTAGAAGAATTAGAAATCCCAGACCTTAAAGGTATCAAATCATTTTCAGTAGGCGCACCCCCCGCTCTAATTGTCATGCTCTCGATGCTCGGAGGTTTCGGAGACCCACCTGACATGGTTGCTTCAGGAGTTAATCTAGGTCCAAACACAGGCCGGTCAACTTTGTTTTCAGGAACAATCGCAGCTGTAAAAACGGCAGCAAGATTTGACCGTTCAGGAATAGCCGTGAGCATCAATTACCATCCCTCTATAGACACACACGAATATTGGGAGACTGCGAAGGAAATGACAGCCCAACCTCTCCAATGGTTAACTTCAGCTCCAAATGCAACAATGCTAAATTTGAACATTCCAAACAAACCCTTAAAAGAAGTCCTTGGGTTCCGCCAAGCCGATTTAGCGCACATAGGAAGAGTTCAAACAGTAATAACTTCTAAAGACTCAACCGGCATAGACATAGAACTCGAACCATGCAACGACCCGGTACCTGAAGGAACAGATTCAGCTCTTTTAGAAAAAGACTACGCAACAGCTACAACACTAGAACCAGCCAAAGAAGCAGATATAGATCTACCAACTGAACAATGGGAATAGTCCTATACCTAGTGGAAGATTTACTTACTCAAATTGACGTAACCTGAAACTGTGAGCGTAAAGGAAACAAAACCCCCACTGAGCCCATTTACAAGAATGGCCATCACACATCTCTCGAGTGCAGCCGCAGACGCGATGATCGCAGTAGCGCTAGCAGGTTCACTCTTTTTTCTTGACCCAGACTCAGCAAGACCAAAAATAGCCTTGTATCTCCTTTTAACCATCGCACCATTCGCTATCGTGACCCCACTCATAGGTCCTTTCATGGACCGAATTTCTGGCGGTAGAAGAACAATGATTCTTGTGACACTGCTTGCACGCGCAATACTGGCAACACTTCTCGCTCTTTACATCGAAAGTCTCGCCCTTTTCCCAATCGCTTTCGGAATTCTCGTATTCCAAAAAGCCTATTCGGTCGCGAAAAGCGCTGTGGTCCCAAAATTAGTTAGCTCAGAAAGAGATCTAGTAGAAGCAAATTCTAAATTGGCACTCCTAAGCGCAGTGGGAAGTTTTTTTGGAGCCTCAATAGGAGGATTAGCTCTTTTAATAGGGTCTTCCTGGCCTGCGAAAATTGCTGTTATAGGGTTCACACTTACTTTGGTTTCCGCAGTTCAAATCCCAAGAATCACTGTCGCGACAACTCCAGCAACACAAGGAGAAAAAACAGAGTTACGTTCATCAGGAATAATAAACGCAGCTGCAGCAATGGCAGTTCTAAGAGCCGCTGTAGGGTTTATGACTTTTTTGCTCGCATTTGAATTTAGAGGTGGAGAAGAAGGCGTAGCAATGGAAGGAACAGGCCGTGCGTTAGGTGTAGCTACTGGAGTGATAAGGGATCAAGACATTCTTGGAACCCCTGGAGCTCCGGTGTGGCATTATGGCGCTGTTCTCGCATGCGCAAGTGGGGGAGCTTTAATTGGTGCACGCGTAGCACCACGTTTAAGAAAGCTTATGGTTGAAGAAAGAATTATTTCAGGTGTCCTATTTATAGCTTTCGCAGGAATAGTATCTGCATCTTGGCTTCCATCAATTTTAGGAGCCATGGTTGTCTCTTTGCTTTTGGCTGGGTCTGCGGGATCCGCAAAATTAGCATTTGATTCTCTAGTCCAAAGAGACGCACCGGATGTAAACCATGGAAGATCCTTCGCTCTTTTCGAAGGAAGGTTCCAACTTAGTTGGGCATTCGGATCACTAATAGCTTTAGTAATTGCGATGCTCCCAATACAAGTCGGTTATTTCACAATGGCTCTCGGCGTAGGACTTGGTCTCGTTTTTTACCTACGAAGAACTAGAGAAGCACGCAGAGTGGAAAAAATTATTACACCCGAAGAACCTCAAAAAGCTGATGGGCAACTTGGCTTTTGGACTAGAAGTACAGAAGAAGAAAATTAATCCCCTGTTTCCAGATCTAATCTCGCTAACCACAACCCTGGAGCATCAACCTCACTAGGAGTTGGCAGATTCGATTCATCAAGCCAAAGTCGATCTAAACCTTTGGAACCAGCTCTTTCAACAACCCCATCAATAAAAGACACACCGCGATCAACTTGCTCTTGCGTCAGATTTAAACCCAATATTTTCTCTACAAAACGTTCAGCCTCTCCAGTCTCGACACGACGTCTTCTCAGAGCTTCAGTCATCATCGGGTAAGAAGGAATTAAATCATTCCCGATTTGATCCATTGTGTAGTCAACAAACCCGATAATTACAGCAACAAGCGCTTCTAAGTAAGGTAAAAGAGCTTCTTGTTGCGGTGAACGAACCGCGCCGAGCACCATTTCAGGATTTAAAACATTCTGTAAAGAAGCTAAACCTTCTAATCCTTCACCGATTTCGATTTCACCAAATTGATCTTGAATCACTGAAGGGTCATTACTAAAACTTTCAGCATGTTGAGTTAATAACCCACTTAGATTTCTTCGGATATGAGGAATCCCAAGAACAGCATGATGTGAAACCTCATGAAGACAAATCCAAAGCCTTAAATCCTCTTTAGGGATACTCCAATCTTCACCAAAAGCGTCAATATTCGGTGCAACCAGAAGAATACGATCGCCTTCACGAGGTATGGGAAGATCGTAGGTCCCTAAACATCTACTAGCAAGATGACCCACCATTGTCCCCGTAGTCATTTCTGCCATCATTGGAGCGAGCAAAGCCATCATTTGACTAATTTCAGAAGGAACATCACCAAAGTCTTCAACTTCATCAGTTCCTATAGAAGCCAATCCGACAAGCAAAGGTTTGAGCGCATCTAAAGAATGTGTTGCCCACCCAGCTTTAGTAACTGGTTCTATTGTTAAAGACCCGCTACGAGAAGGAGGTAAACCTGTCACTTTATTAACGTGTAGTTCCGCTACTCGTAACAGGTTCTCAAACTCCATTCGTTCAACAGGATCAACATTTGGTTCACTAGTTCCACCCGAGGCAATAGCCATTGCAATCTGCTTAGCTGATTGTCCACCTTGTTGTGAAAAAGATTTGAATATCTCATTCAAAAATGACATATCAGAGAACGGATTATCATCATCTGGGTTAGATGGATCGAAGAACTCCACACTTGCATCGTAGATTCAAAAAATTGCTTAGCGTTGATTTTTAAGGAAACAAAATCATAGAAATAAATCAGTATTTCACAAAAATAAAATACTTATACCACAACGGTTAATAAAGACATGCAAGCATCCGCTATTGTGCTCATCATATGCGTAACATTTATTATCTACTAAAGATTTCAAAATGACGCTTTCCCCACCGACTAACAGCGACACTTGGATTGGTTTAGAAAACCAAACCCTTCCAGTGAACGAAGCTCTGGAATGGGTCAACCAGCCAGAATGTGGAGCCGTAGTTCTTTTTACGGGCAATATTAGAAATCATGCAGAAGGTCGCTCAAATGTGACGGAAATAAGTTATGAATCATACGAGGAACAAGCTTTACCGCGGTTAGAGAAAATTGCTGAGAAAGCCCGAGAGTATTGGCCCGAAGTAAAAAGAATAGTGATGTTGCATCGAATAGGAAGACTTGAAATCGGCGAAACAGCAGTAATAGTTTTAGCTTCTTCAGCACATAGGGAAGGTGCTTTTTCTGCAGGACGGTGGTGTATCGACACACTGAAAAAAACTGTTCCAATTTGGAAATCTGAAACTTGGGAAGGCGGGAGCGACTGGGGACTTGACGCTCAACACATTACTGAAGTAGAAGAAATAGATTCTTTTAAACCTGGTAGTGGAAACTTATGAATACGAATTTAATTTTTTTAGCAGGAACAGTAGTTTTAGCTGTAATTGGTTCAATTGTTCTTTGGTTGCTTACAAGGCCCAGAACACGTTCGGCAACTCCAAATGAGGTGCAGAAGATTTTGCGAGGTTCATCACAAAGAAAACCTAGACGGATGCAAAACCCAGATGGTATAAGAGTGATAGGCAGTGAAGAGAAATTAGAAACCCAAATAGAACGCGAAGATTGAAATGGCAAGAGATTTAGCTATCGACCTTGGCACAGCAAACACTTTGGTTTACGCACGAAGTGAAGGCATAGTGCTCGCGGAACCTTCCGTGATTGCTTTAAATGAAAACAATCGTGAAGTTTTGGCAATGGGTTCAGATGCATGGAACATGATCGGAAGAACCCCAGCTCATATAGTTGCTCATCGGCCACTGAGAAAAGGAGCGATTACAGATTTTGATATAACCCAAAGAATGGTGCGCCTCATTCTTAAAAGAGCAGGAGTAAGTCGTTTCAACAAACCACGAGTCGTTATTTGTGTACCTTCTGCAATCACACCTGTAGAGAGGCGCGCAGTCACTGAAGCTTGTCGTCGGGCAGGAGCTTCAGATGCACAACTGATCGAACAACCTTTAGCAGCGGCTATAGGAGCAAACCTTCCAATAGGTGAAGCATTTGGAAGCATGGTTGTTGATATAGGGGGTGGCACGTCAGAAACGGCGTTACTTTCTTTGGGCGGAATAGTCGAAATAGAAGCTAAACGTGTCGGCTCTTTTGACATAGATGAAGCAATTCAAAGCTACATACGCAGAGAGTACGGATTAGCGATAGGTGAGAGAACAGCTGAAGAAATAAAATGGACCGTCGGTTCCGCTGCAGAAACACCGGGTGAAGGCAGAGCAGAAGTTCGAGGACGTGAAATGTTCACTGGTATGCCAAAAACAGTTGTTCTACACCCCTATGAGATCAGAACAGCAATTGAAGAGCCTGTTTCGGTGATGGTTGATTCAGTAGTTTCTTGTCTAGGTAAAGCCCCACCTGAACTCGCTCAGGATCTTTTAACTAGTGGCATTTATCTTGTAGGTGGAGGAAGTCTTTTGCGTGGATTAGAAAGTCGAATATCACAAGAAACCGGAGTGCCAGTGGTTCATGCAGAATCGCCGATGGAGTGTGTGGTGCTAGGAGCTGGCCAACTTGTTGAAGATTTTGATGCAATGCGGGCAATGTTTATGGAAGCGAGACGTTAAAAATCAATTTGGTCGTGGTCCAATTTCAACTGAGCTGATCACCCTATTTGCATCTAGTAGATCTTCAGCTATTTGTCTTACTTGCCAGTCTCTGTCATCTAGAGATTTTTTAAGAGCTTCTTCAACTTTTGGATCATCAAAAGCTGCTAAAGCAATTACTGCTCGGCGTCTTATCGCAGGCTTATCTTTAAGAGCTTCAAGTATGGTTTCGAGTCCTAGAGGTGAACCTGTAGCTCCAAGAGCAGCAACAGCAGCTTCTCGACATAGTTGATCTGTATGACCATTAGCGATCGAGCAAAGTTTATTAATTAATTTGTCAGTTGGATTTTCTTTTTCTCCAGCAGCCCAACATGCTGTTTCGATAACTAAAGGGTCTTTATCATTGAACACGTTAAAAGGAATTTTGTCGGGTCTTTTTGCCAGCAACTCAACTACCCTTTTACGAACTTCAGGAGAAGGATCAGAAATAGATTTGCTGAGAGTTTTTTCTGAAAGTTTTCCTAATTTTTCTAAAGAGCTAAGAGCAGCTTCTCTTACTTTTGGATCCTTATCCTTTAATAAGGAAATAGCTAATTTATGGTCACCTGAAAATCTAGAAAGAATAGCTTTTCGTCTATTTAAAGCAGTTGGATCCATTTATCCGATTGCCTGTTCTAACAGGAAACCTCCTGCGAAAATAATCAGTCCGATAAGGGAAGCTAAAATAATTCCGCCAAAAATAACGAAGAGCCCTAGAAAAATAAGAGACCTTAACCTATGCCACCACCGTATTTTTGCTGATTTACCTAAAGTGATTCGGTGTGGAGGTTGAAACCAAACTCCTAGTCTAGCTACTGGGCTCCATCCTTTATCTGCTGCGCGTTCAGTCCTGCCATCTGGTGGAAAGGGCGAGCTAAAGATATGTCTTAATCTGTAAAAAATCTGAATTCCTTAAAAGTCTTTTTTGTAATTTAATCATGACAGTTAATGCAACTGCAGTCAGGAATTTAAAAATACATTAATAAAAAAATGTAAAGTCTAAGAAAACCCATGGATACGGTAATCGCGAATAGCGCGAGAAAATTTAATGGACAGAAAAATATCAAAAAAGTGGAAAATAGGAATATTATTTTTTCTTTTAATTGGATTTTTGGCATCAATGACTTTCATCCAACTTCCTTATTTCGCTTTTAAACCAGGATCAGTAAACGAATT
>Ga0209404_10000643_pt1 | contig 26754 bp, 28 predicted proteins | sample TroAtlMetagenome_2_FD_187447 | JGI IMG/M metagenome (GOLD analysis project Ga0209404, IMG submission 187447) | Marine eukaryotic phytoplankton communities from Atlantic Ocean - Tropical Atlantic ANT8 Metagenome (SPAdes) (version 2) | ecosystem: Environmental > Aquatic > Marine > Oceanic...
TTATCAACTATTAAAAATATTTAGTTTGTAATTATAAAATAAAAATTTAAAATATTTTAATATATAAAAAATAAAAACGTAAAAAATTTTATATAAATTAAAAAATTAAAGGGGGGCCCATAAAAATAAAAATTAATTTGGTTTTACAAATAAAATAATTAAAAAAGTTACAACGCAAATACTCCCTATACGTAATTAGGTATGACATTAGGTAGTTATATTATATAAGTAGTACCCTGTTGTCAGCCCCTTCCCTATATAAGGGTGTATATAGTAATATTATAGTAAACTATAATCTTAAGTAGATAGTAATAGATTCTATGTAAATTTCTATAAATACGTGTAAGTATACTAATGTACACTTCACTTTAAAAAACAACACTATGAACGGAGCATATACGCCTGGGTTAATGAAAAAAATGAAACACCCAATTCAAAAAAGATATTGCAACAACCCAACTAAACAAATGGGTGCAGCCACTCATGCAGTAGGACACAACCGAACTGATAATGTATTACAACAGAGAGGAGTCAAAACAGATATATATAGTATTCCAGATGGTAGTCCCCTTCCAACACCTATATCTATGGGAGTACTAGGTGGTACATCTAAACCTAGAACTGAGGAGGAAGCTAAAGCTATAGTAAATATAGAAGCAAATACGCGTTCGGGAAGAAATAAACCTAATACTGAAAATAAAAATATAGGAACTAATACTGCTGGTAGATTTGGCCATGTTGCTCAACACGGATCTCCATTAGAGCAACACACAATGGTAGATGGTAAAATAATATATCCACAAATAACTGCAAAGGATAGTAGTAATATTAAAAAGACTTATCAGAATATAAAAATGCCTGATATAGCAAAAACTACAAGAATTTCATATGAAACTAAAAAACCTTGGGACGATGTGACATCTAAAGATATTGAAAATTACACAACGGATCAATACAATATTTTAAGAAATTTTGCTGGTCAATACAGTTTACCTGCTGTAAAAGGCGTTGCAGAGCACTATGGCTTGGATAAAAAACCGAAAAACTTATAAAAAATGGCAATAATATATTCATATCCCACCTCTACGGTAAAAGGAACCGATCGAATAATCGCATCGGACATGACTGTAACAGGTAATCCAACAATAAACATAAATGTTAACGGCATTGCTGACTATATACTTGCTTTGTTAGGTTTTGGTTCCGGTACTCCTGGAACTATGCCAGTATGGGTTACTAACCAGGAATTAGGAGATTCATACATTAAACAAGTAGCAACACCAACTCCACTAACAACGCATACTGAAAGCGCAGAATTTGTTACTGGCAAAGTATTAACAGTTGATAGCACTATGATTGTGAACGGAGTAGAAGATCATAATAATCTAGAAACTCACAATGGAATAGTAACATTTAATAACCAAGTTGATTTCGGTGATTTAACAACATTAAATGTAAATAATGTTAACATGTGGTCTAAATTTAGAGTATATGGAGAACTAATTGATTCTAACGGACTTGGATCTCCAGGTGGTTTAGGTCAAATACTATCCTCCACTGTAACAGGTGTTGAATGGATAGATGGTTTACCTTCTGGATTAGAATACAGAGGAACTTGGGATGCAAATCTTAATACATCAGTTGATGGACCTTTAGCATCAGGTGTTGGAACACAAGGTTATTATTATATAGTAAGTGAAGCTGGAGCAACAAACTTAGATGGGTTTAACTCATGGCAAGTAGGCGACTGGGCTATATTCTCTAGCGCTAATACTTGGCAAGAAATAGATAATTCAGCTATATTCTCTGGTGCTGGTACTCCAAATGTAATGACTAAATGGACTGGTCCTAGCGCACTGGGCGATTCTCAAACAACTGATGATGGTACTAATATATCTATGGTTGCAGCAGGTTTATTAGAGTTAGAAGGTACGGCTAACGGAATAACTTTAACAGCTGGTGGTTCTGGTATTGTTACAGGTTCCCCAACTACATTCAACAGTATTGTAAACTTAGCAAATCAAACAACTCTTACTGGATCATTAACTGATGCTTTTGTTAGTACAGGTGCAGCTGGTCAAGTATTATCTTCAACTGGTGCGGGTCAAGTACAGTGGATAAATGCTTCGGCAGCAGCAGGTTCCTTACAAGGTAGTGGTACTTTAAATCAAGTTGCAAAATGGACACCAAGTGGTTTAGAACTAGGAGATAGTTCAATAGCAGATGATTCAAATACTGTAACAATGAATCCAGCCGTTTCGGTTAATATAACATCTAACGCTAATTTAACTGGAGTTAGTAATATATATGGAACAGCGGGTGGTAGTGATAGATTTGATAGTGTATGTGATTTCCAAGATGATATTAAACTTTCAAGTGCATTAGTAGATAGCCTTGGGTTATCAGGTACTAGTGGTCAAGTTTTATCAACTAACGGTTCTCAAACAGAATGGACTAATCCTTTAACTTTAACAGATGGATCACAAGAACTAACTGTTTCAGTAGATCCATTTGAAATGTCTCAACTATCAAGTGTACCTAAAGTTGTTATTCCAGCTCAAGGTGTGGGAACAGTTATAGAAATATTAAGTGTAGCTTTTAAATATGATTATGCAACAACTGTATATGACTTTACAAGTTACTTAGTAGTATGTCCATCTGGATCTGTAGGTAATACAGATACTTATCAAGCAGTATTTAAACAAGCATTTATAAATGGTGTTGGAGATATTTACCAAGGAAACGAACAGGGTCAATTTACTTTTGCTGGAAAATTGCTACAAGATAATACAGCGATGGTGTTTAGTACACCAGGAATAGACCCAACACAGGGTGATGGAAATATGAGATTAAATGTAAGGTATAGAGTATTAGATATCTCAACCTGGACAGTAGTTTAAAAATTTAAAAAAAAGAAAATGGCAATTATACCTAGTACATATAGCGTAGTCTTTTGGGATCCTTCTGATAGACTCTATATAACGGCAAATCAAGCTAACGTTAATACAACTGATACCGCATATACTATGCAGGATATTATTGACACAGTTGGTGGAGGCGGAGGCGTAATATCAATAGCAAGCGGTGGAACTGGTCAAACAACTGCACAAGCTGCAATTGATGCATTAACTCAAGCAGGAGCAGCTTCTGGAGGAGATCTTCTTCAAAATAATGGGGGTAGTGTAGTTTTTGTCCCTGGCATACAAGTAACAGGATATCAAATGGTTCAAGTATTTCAATGGGTGGATGGTACACCTGTAGCTTATACAAACTGGACTAGTGGAGTAGCGAGTAATCTACCTTTTAATCCTATAGAGGTTACAAAAGGTTCAACAAATGCACCTGGCCCAACAGCTTATACAGATTTTGGTTGGACATGTGTTAATGCAGTTGGTGGTACAGCTGGTGAAGTAGCTACATTTACATTAGGAGCAGATGGTAGCGGTACTTGGAAAATATCAACAACTCAACATTGGTTTGATCAAACTAATCAAGTTGAGGTTAGAGTTTCATTAAACGTTAATGGAACAATAATAGATGTAATAGATAATAAATCTACTGAACTAACTGGAGATAAAATATTTAATGGATATTTAGTTCAAAGTTTAGTTGCTGGTGATACTATTCAAGTTGAGGTAGAATTTGCTGGCGGTGGTATATCTCCATTCCCTTCAGATACTGGTAATAGACCTACTGAAATAACTTTTGAGAGAGTATCACAATAATAAATAAACAATAACAAATTAATATTAAAAAAAATGGCAAATATTCCTTTAACTTACAAGCTATCATTTTATGATCCATCAAAACCAGGTGGAACGGTAGCTGTACAGAACAACAACACAAACGACGCAACATCAACTGCTACACAGTTTAGTATGGCAGAGTTATTAAACACAATAGGAGCTGGTGCTCCTGTATATGCTGACAATACAGCCGCAGTAGCAGGTGGATTAGCAGTTGGAGATGTTTATCAAACAGATGGAACCGCAGCAGCACCTCAAAATATTGCTGGTGGTCTTTATGCTGTAGTATAGTAAAAATACACTTTAACAAGTGACTATATAAATATACCTGCTCGGTGAGAGTAAAACCAATTTTTAATTTTTAAAACCGAAACCAATGACGTTTTATTACACGACTAAATCGTGGAGTAGTCAACCACAAGTATCCAAAGAAACCGTTGACCTTTGGAAACACGTTGCAGATAAAAGCAAATGGAGAATTGTTCAACTACCTAATGGATTTTATCAAACAGAATACCATGATCTTAATGAAGATACTTGGCATGATGTTACTAGAAGAGAAACATTAGAAGGAGCTGAACAAGCAATAGATGCTTCAATCGAGCATTATTCTAAGAAATTAGAATTTGCAAACGGACCAAAGGTGGTTAAAACCTTTGAATAATATCTAAACCACAATATAATATAATTTAATCAAATGACAGAAAAACTTGTTAAAAATCTTAATTTTGGAGATAAAGCCCAGGATAAGATATTAAATGGAATAGATAAACTCACAAAAGCTGTTAGCTCCACACTTGGGGCTAACGGTAAGTGTGTTATCTTAGAAGACAATTTAGGTAAACCTACTATAACAAAAGATGGGATTACAGTAGCAGAAAGCGTTACATTATTAGATCCAGTTGAAAATATGGGTGCTATGCTTATAAAAGAAGCAGCGCGTAAAACCGTAAAAGAAGCTGGTGATGGTACAACAACCGCAACAGTACTAGCACATTCAATTTTACATTTAGCTAAAAAACATGGTATTAATAATGTAAGATTTTTAAAAGAAGGTATTGATTCAGCTGTAACCAAAACAATAAAATACTTAGATGACATAAGTATACCTGTTGTAGATGATATGGTAGAACAAGTAGCAACTATCTCAGCTAACAATGATAAAGAGTTGGGGGATAAAATCTCTAAAGCTTTTTTAGCTGTAGGTAAAACCGGTGTAGTTGCTATGGAAGAATCAGATACTGCTGAAACGTATATTGAAATTGTAGATGGAATACAATATGATGGAGGGTTAAAAAATATGAGTTTTGTTACCGACAAAGCTGGTAAGAAAGCTGAACTTAATAAACCTCTAATATTAATTGTAGAATCTAAAATAGAGAACATACGTAAGATCCAAGCAGTTTTAGAACATGTCATAAAAACTAATAGAGCCTTATTAATCATTGGGGATGCAGATACTAAAGTATTAGCAGCGTTGGCAATGAATAAGATAAAAGGTAATATAAAAATAAATATAATTGATGCTCCTAATTTTGGAGTTACTAAAAAACAAGTATTAAATGATATTGCTATGATGACTGGAGCGACAGTTATCAATGAGCATTTAGGTGATGATTTAGATTTAATCCAACCTGAACATTTAGGAGAATGTGTTAAATCAGTAACTACAGAATATGAAACCATTATACAGGTCGCAGGTGTTTCCCCACAAGTAGAAGATGTTATTGAACAAGTGAAGAAAGATATACTAAAAGAAACTAAACCTGGTTCAATAACAAGACTTGAAAGAAGATTAGCATTACTATCAGCTAAAATAGCTAACGTAAAAGTTGGTGCTAATTCTGATGTAGAATTAAAAGAAAAGAAAGATAGAGTTGAAGATGCTGTGTGTGCTACAAAAGCCGCGATAAAAGAAGGTATAGTTCCAGGCGGAGGTATAGCCTTACTTAATGCTGCGTTAAAAATAAAAGCTGCTAATAAGGCAGAAGAAGTTTTATTTGACGCAATAAAATCTCCATTCGATGTTATATTAAGGAATGCTGGTATTGAACCTAATACCGACTTAAAAGAAGGAGATGGTATAAACGTGGTTACAGGAAATATGGTAAATATGATTGATAGTGGAATCATTGATCCACTGTTAGTTACAAAAAGCGCTTTAAAAAATGCGGCTTCTGTAGCTACCACTATTTTATCAACTGATTGTGTAATTAATAACGTTAGAGTACATGAAGGCGATAGGAGATAACTTAATTATAACACCAATGGAACAAGGTGTTAAAAAAACTAAAGGTGGTTTGTTATTAACACACGGACAAAGAGAAGATATAAGATTTGAAAAAGCTCAAGTCTTAACCTTTGGAGATGATGTAAAAGGTATAAATGAAGGAGATGAAATATACTTCGACAGCAGAGCAGGCCACAAAATTGAAATAAATAAAGATACATATCACGTTATCAAATCAAGAGACGTGGTCGTTGTTTTATGAAAAAGCTAGAAGCAAGTGATCTTAAAGATTTAAACTTGTTAAAACATTACCGTATAATACGCAAATGGGCTTGTAAAAACAACGGCTTAAATGATGCTGACTTAGAACTTCTTATATATCTAGATTGTATAGATATGTTTACTATTAATGATTTTAAAATAGGTACATATTCATATAGTTGGGATAATAGAAGATGGAATAGGTTAATTCAAAATGATTGGGTTAAAGTGTGGAGATATAGAAATAGAACTACACGGAAATACAATATATATAAAGTTTCTTTTAAAGGTAAACAATTAATAAAAAGGATTTATAGAATAATGCTAGGTGAAGATGATATACCAACTAGTGAAAGAAGAAATACTATAATGAAAGGTGATACGTATATGAATAAGGTGTTACAAACATCTATAGATCACGTTAATAAAGATAAAGAAAGATGGCAAGACAAAACAACTCTCCCTTAAAACAACAATTATCAAGATACCAAGAAGCTATGAACAATGTTTATAGCCAACCTGGAATATGGGATGAATCCAACGTTATAGCTCCGGTTAAGTATGAGCCCTTTGTAGGTGACTTTAGTACAGATGCGGTCTTAGAAGATGCTAAAGAAAGAAGAAGAACATCAACTGGTTTGAAAGGTTTAGAATTAAAATTATCCAAAACAAAACCAGGAAGCCCTGAACATATTAGATTAAAAAGTAAACTTGATAAAAAGAATTTTAATCGTGAAAAAAAATCGATTAAAAAGATGGTAAGAAAATATGGTGAGGATGCTGATTTTAGTAATATATCTACTGAGTTCATGGAAAACCTGGAGACTGGTGGAACTGTTGGAGATAAAGCTAGAAGAACTAAAAAGCAAGTTGATAGATTTTTAGATAGAAACCAATCATTAAGATCAATATTTACTGATAAAGTAGATAGAAGAGATGTTTATAATGAAGGTATTAAAGATAGAGATGCTAAACTTAAAGCAGCTGCAGATAAAGCTAAGGCGGACCAAGATGAGATAGACAAGAGAATTAATAATAAAAGTAATTTTTCTGGTAACAATATCTTATTTCCTGATTCTTCTACTTCTAGTGTATATGATAGAAGATGGAATACATTCTCATCCAATAAACCTAAATGGAGTATTGCAGGTTCAACAACAAATCCAACTAGTCTTTTCGGTCAGTATAATATTTATGATGCTCTTAATACTAACTTTGGAGTTAAAGATGAAGGTGATCCTCCAAGAAGAGGTGAAGCTTTATATAAGAAAAGACCTTTTATCTCTCACACGGAATCTATAACTGCTGGTAAACCTATTGGTAGTTTAATGAAAAAATTTAGATAATGCCTTATCAAAATTGGTATTCAGCAGCAACAAACGCGGCGGTAGATATGAATATGCCTCCAGCTTTAGTACCACCATTGGCTAGCGCTGTGGCTCCAGCTAGACAACCTATAACACCTATTAATGCTAATGTTCCATCTGCAGATGTTACAACAGAAGATGAAAATAGCTCAACAATCCAAAGCCGTATCGATTCCTTTGATACATCAAACTATGCTAGAAACTTAAGAACAGCTGGTAGGTTTGATAGAGAAACAGCTATGGTTACTCCGATGGAAACTCAAAGAAGGATGTTTGGAGATCAAGCTTTCCGTAATACAAGAAGAATAACTGAAGAAAGAAATGATGATCGTTATCAAGAAAGGATAAAACACTGGAAACGAACTGCGGCAGATAAAATAGTTAGAAGTCAAGAAGCAATGATGGCTGAATCTCCTCAAACGATGGGAGAAGAGTATTTTGATTTAACGAACCAATATACAGATTTAAATACATCTAATCCATTTTCAAATAGATACTCTTCTTTATGGAGTTAAAAAATTATTAATACATATATAACTAAATAAATTATGGCAACAAATAAAACACAATCAGGACAACAGTATATCTGGGAAGGACCATTAGATCCTTCTGGTATGCCTATGGGAATGGGTGACAGTAGAGGTATAACTGGAATGAAGTTAAAATTAGGAGCTACTCCTTATACTCCAGGTCCAATAACACAAATAGCAAAATAAAATGGCAATATCAAACTTTCCTCAAAATCAAGCTGGCTTCGCTATTGATGTAATTCCTAGCGATACAGTTAACATACCTCAACCTTATTTAAAAGCATCTGGTGCAAACACTTCTTTTTTAGGTTCTACTTTAATAGACGGTGGTGCAAAGTTCGAAGGAGTTGGTACAACTATACCAGCTGTACAAGAAGGAGATGTGGTATATAACAACACAACTGGAAATGTCGCTACTGTAGTAGATGTAGATAGTGATATTCAATTAACTTTAAGTGCTACAATATTTACTGCTACTCCAGAAAACTATACTATATTTCAAGGTAATCCAAAATCTAATTCTTTCTTATTATACATAGGAACAGGAGGAGATGTAAGTATTCAAACTTCTGCAGAGCAACCAGTAGTATTAAAAAACGTAGGTGACGCATCTTTTATTCCTATTAATGTAGGAAGAGTAAATGCATCTGGTACTACAGCAACCGATATAATAGCTCTACTCTAATGGCACCAACAATTTTAGGAAGTGCTAATGCAAATTTAGCTATACCTGTAAATAACGCTTTTCTTCCACCACCAATAACCAACTTTATAATATTAGAGAATGGTGTTGACTTAATGGAAACTGAAGCAGGTGGTGATTTAATGATTAGAGAATAAATAAAAAAAAACAAATGGCAAATATAAAATTTTCAGCTTTTACAATTGAAACTAATCCCACGTTAGTAGAATATGTTGTAGGTTATCAGGGAGGAGTAAATGTAAAAATTACTCCAGCTGATCTAGCCACAGCTGGTGGAACAGGATTAACCGAATATATACCTCGTTGGACGAATGGACCAGGTGGTATATTAGGTGATTCAATAATGGTACAACAAGCAGCTGCTGGAGTTTTCTCTAGTGATTATATAGAAGTTTCTGGACTAGGTGGTTTATCTACTCAGAACTTAGAAATAAATAATGATCTTTATGATGGAAGTGCTGCTGCCGGTAATGCTGGAGATATATTAAGTAGCTTAGGCGCAGGAAATGGAGTAGAATGGGTTACTCCAGGAACTGGTATAAACCTAGTTACAGATATTTCAACCGCAGTTGGTGTATCTACAGGAGATCCTATAACCACTTTAACAAACGCTACAGGTTCGGTTACTATAACACTTAATGAATATGCGGGTACAACTAATGAAGGTTATGTACCAAGCGGAGGTAGTGTATCTACTTACTTAGATGGAAGTGGCGCATGGTCTACTCCACCAGGTGTAATACCTTGGCCTTATACTTATGATGTAGCAAATAATGTATTTTTACAAGGTGAATCTCCAAATCCAGTAGGTGCTAACAATACTAGCTTAGGTGTAGGTGCAGGAGTAAATATGACAGCTTTAGCGACTAATAATACTTTAATAGGTAGTGGCGCTGGTAAAAGTATTACTGATGGATTTGCTTTAACTTTAATAGGAGTTGACGCTGGAAGCAGTTTTACAACTGGAGGCGCTCACACTGCTATCGGTTTTGAAGCTCTTTCAACTGAAGGCAGTGAACAGGGTAATAGTACAGCCGTAGGTCATCAAGCTTTAAAAAATCAAGACGGAGTTGGTATAACAATATTTAATACAGCTGTTGGTGGTAATGCAGGAGATCTTATTACTACTGGAAATACTAATACTTTGGTAGGATATAAGGCTGGTTTTCCATTAACAACTGGTAGTGAAAATATTGCTGTTGGAGCTAATGCTAGACTTCTTAATAACAATGATGATAACTCTATAGTTATAGGTAAAGACGCTACTGGACATGGTTCAAATATAGTTGTTATAGGTAATGATGATACTACAGCTTGGCATCCTCATTATGATAATGGTGTAGATTTAGGTTCTTCTGTTTATTCTTTCAAAGATGCTTACATTGAAGGTGTTTATTATGATACAGCTGGTAATGCTGGTGGTGCTGGAGAAGTTTTAAGTTCTACAGTAACAGGAACTTCTTGGGTTCCTACAGGAAGTGTAACCAGTGTTGCTTTAACAATGCCCGCTGCATTTAGTGTAGCAGGTTCTCCAATAACAGGAGCAGGAACTTTTGCAGTAACTGGTGCTGGTGCAGCAACAGATTATATAGATGGAACCGGAGCTTTACAAACTAGATGGACTGGTACTACAGATCAATATTATCGTGGTGATGGTACATTAGCTACATTCACACAGAGTTGGAATCCTCCAGCAATAATATTAGCTGATACTTTAGCTTTCTGGAATGCTAGTCAACAATTAGATAGCAGTAATGAATTAACGTTTACAACTAATGGTAGTACCAACTCTAAACCAACAATTGGTATGGGATTATTTGGAGCTGCTAATAGTAAAGGAGCTTTTGAATTAAATACTTGGATAGATTACAATGGTAGTCCATTTGATTACTTCTTATATACAGGAGCAGGTGGTCCTTTCCAAAATTTTGCAGGAGTAGGAGTATTTGCAATTAGTATACATACAGCAGGTAGAGTAATGTCATCAGGTGTACATGTATTCTCTGATGAAAGAATTAAAAAAGATATATCAGTAAGTAATTCTAAAGAAGATTTAGAGACTATATCTAAAATTGAAGTATCAGATTATAAATATATCGATCCAGTAAAAGGTACTGGTGATCACAAAAAGGTAATTGCTCAACAAGTAGAAGAGCATTATCCAATGGCTGTGAAAGAAGGTACAGAAATAATACCTGATGTATTTAAACAAACTACAATTAAAAACGGTGTTATTGATTTAGCATTTGATTGTAAAGTAGGAGATAAGGTAAAACTTATTTATCCTGGAAATGATGAAGAGATAGTTGGTGTTGTTGAGGTAAATGAAGATAATGTAAAAGTTGCTTCAGATAAAACTAGCGATGTAGTTGTATATGGTAAAGAAGTTGATGACTACAAAACTGTAGATTATGATGCTTTAGCTATGCTTAATATATCAGCAACTCAAGAACTATATAAGATTATAAAAGAACTTAAGAAAGAAATAGAGTTATTAAAAAAATAATTAACAATTAAAAACAACAATTATGTCAGATAGACAATACACAGGTAATCACCCTAGATGGGGTATGATTCGTGAAAGAGAATTAATTCATGACGCTAAAAGAAAAATTCATGAAATGGACAAATCTCTAAAATCATGGGATGACTCTGCAGCTCGCCAAGAAGGTGACGTAGTAGATACTCCAGATGTTGATCAAGTTAAAGGCGCTAAAGCTAAAAGAGAAATTGGTCAAATGAGAGATGGTGGACCAGTTGGTGAAAGAGCTACTACTAAAGGATAACACTTAAGTAGATGGCTTTTAAAATAAAACCACCTTACGAGATAGATACAACACCAGTATATAGGAGAGAAATGGAAGACCCTACAGTTCACGGGGTTACACTAAATACTGGTTGTATTGTATTAAATGATAAACTTCCTATAGAAAAGGAAGAAAATACTATTAGTCATGAAAAAGTACATACTGATCAAATATTGAGAGGTGACTTATCTTATGATGATGATTATGTTTGGTGGAAAGGAAAAAGATATACTCGTTCTCAAATGAAAGAAGGAGCAAAGAATTTACCATGGGAAAAAGAAGCTTATGCCAAAGAAAAAAAGGTTTAGTGAAACGAAAGTAGGTCAGTTCCTAGCTGGAGCTGCACCTGGTATATTAGGTACGGTAGGTGATGTATTACCAGATAATGGAGTGTTTGGGGTTGTTAAAAACCTTATCTCTAAAGAAGAATCATTACCACCAGAAGATAAAGAAAAAGCTATGAAGCTTTTAGAAATGGATATTGTTGAAATGCAAGAGGTATCAAAACGTTGGCAAAGTGATATGAAGTCAGATTCATGGCTTTCTAAGAACACCAGACCAATGACTCTTATATTTTTAACAATAGCTTTAGTATTATTTATATTATTAGATGGGTTTGATATCAGTTTTGGTATTGAGATGGGGTGGATAGATTTACTTAAATCTCTATTAATAACTGTATATGTAGCCTATTTTGGTTCCCGAGGAGCGGAAAAATTCAAAAGTATAGGTAATAATAAATAGTAAACTATTATTAAAATTAAATAAAATTAAATTATGAGTGAAGAAATTAAAAAAATTACTGAAGAAGAATTAACAAGAATTCAAGAAAACCAATCTAACATGGCTACATTAATTAGTCAAATTGGTGCATTAGAAGCCCAAAAGCAAGATGTTTTAAATCAAGTTCCAGAAGTTAAAAAAACAATGGAATCACTTAAACAAGAGCTAGAAAAAGCATACGGGCCAATCAATATTAATGTTAGCGATGGAACATATACTGAGATTCCAGTAGAAAACTTAAAAAAAGTTGACTAATGGATTCGAATATAAGAAAAATCAGTATTGGCGCTGACTATAAGAACGATGCTATGCACTATTCTTTAGGTCAACAGGTTTATGGTGGACATGAAATATCTTGTATATTATTAGATGATACTGACAGTTCTTATAATATTTTTATTAAAAAGAATGATGAGGTATTGCCGTGGAAGAAGTTTAATTCTAACATGGCTATATCCGTTGAGTATGATTTAGAATATTAATGAGAAGTATTGAAAATTTTATTATTACACCTCTTACTGAAAGATATGAAAATGAAATAAGAGTTGGTAAGAAGAAGTTAATAGTAAACGCTTCAATCGAAGAGTTTGAGTTTATAAGTAGGTTTGCAAAAGTTGTTGCAGTGCCAACAGCCTACCAAACCAATATAAACGTTGGAGATATAGTAGTGGTACATCACAATATCTTTAGAAGATGGTATGACCAAAGTGGTTTAGAAAGAAACTCTGCATCATACTTCAATGAAGAACTATATTTCGCAGCACCAGATCAAATTTATCTATTTAATCAAAATGATGAATGGAAAACATTTGGTGAATATTGTTTTATAAAACCACTAAAAGACAGAGATCTTACTGGTGTTATAAAATTCAATAACAATCAATTAAAAGAAAAAGGTTTAAAACAAGGAGATATTATAGGATATCCACCTGGTAGAGAATGGAGATTTTTAATTGATGAAGAATTATTATATTGTATGAAATCTAAAAATATCTCTGTTAAGTATGAAAACCAAGGAAACGAAATTGAATATAATCCACGCTGGGCAAAAGGCGGTGGAAGAATTAATAAAGGTTGCTAAAGAACCTATTGTAGATTCCAATGATGATATATCTGCAGATAGATTAAAAAATGCTGCTGCTACAAAAAAACTAGCTATATTCGATGCCTTTGAAATACTTAATCGTATACAGGAAGAGAAAGATATGTTAGAAGCTAAACCAAAAGAAGTTAAAGAAAAAACTTTTAAAGGGTTTGCAGAAAGGAGATCTAAATAATGTATCAACAAACTTTATACAAGATAATAGATGATCATATAAATCCTAAAGTAATTAAAAGATTAAATAAATCTAAAAAATGGCAATATGGTTACAACAAAGAATATGATGTAGTTGTAATTAGTAAAGATGGTACTATAGGAGAAATATATGAAATACAGAACTTAAGAATAGCTTTGCCTAAACCAAAAGATGTTTGCGAGTTCAAAACAAATAAATGGGAAAAAGTTGAATATCCTAAACAGTTAAGTAAAATAAAAACTGTATTTGATTTTAAACAATACCCAGAAGATTTTAAAGAACAATGGTACGATTACATTGATAATGAGTTTAATCGTAGAGATTCAGGGTTTTGGTTTTATAATAATAATATACCAACATATGTCACTGGAACTCATTACATGTATTTACAATGGTCTAAAATAGACGTTGGTGCACCAGATTTTAGAGAATCAAATAGATTATTTTTTATTTTTTGGGAAGCTTGTAAAGCTGATTCTAGATGTTTCGGAATGTGTTATCTTAAAAATAGACGTTCTGGATTTTCTTTTATGGCATCAGGAGAGGTTGTAAATTTAGCTACTATATCTAGTGATTCACGTTACGGAATATTATCCAAATCTGGACCTGACGCAAAAAGTATGTTCACAGACAAAGTAGTTCCTATATCAGTTAACTATCCTTTCTTTTTTAAACCTACTCAAGATGGTATGGATCGTCCTAAAACCGAACTAGCTTATCGTGTACCTGCTAGTAAATTTACACGACGTAAAATAGCTGCTGGTCCTGATGAATCTTTAGATGATTTAAAAGGATTAGATACTACAATAGATTGGAAAAATACAGGAGATAATAGTTATGATGGTGAAAAACTAAAACTATTAGTTCATGATGAAAGTGGTAAGTGGGAAAGACCTAATAATATATTAAACAATTGGAGAGTTACCAAAACAACATTAAGACTAGGTAGTAAAATAGTGGGAAAATGTATGATGGGATCAACATCTAATGCGTTAGATAAAGGTGGTGATAACTTTAAAAAATTATACTATGATTCAGATGTTACTAAAAGAAACGCCAATGGACAGACTCGCTCGGGATTATATAATTTGTTCATACCTATGGAATGGAACTACGAAGGATACATTGATTCTAATGGCTTACCTGTCTTCGACACTCCAAAAACAAAACGGTATGGGCCCGATGGTTATGAAATAACGTTAGGTGTTATTGATTATTGGCAGAATGAAGTTGATGGTTTAAAAGGTGATCAAGATGCTTTAAACGAATACTACAGACAGTTTCCTCGTACAGAGAAACATGCTTTTAGAGATGAAACAAAAGCGTCATTATTCAACCTTACTAAGTTATACCAACAAATAGATTACAATGAAGAAGTTTTAGGAATGAGTCCTTTAATTACAAAAGGTAATTTTCAATGGGAAAATGGTATAAAAGATACACAAGTTATTTTTTCACCTAGCAAAGATGGTAGGTTTAATATTTCTTGGGTTCCTAATAGGGAACAACAAAATAAAGTCATACTAAAAAATAATTCAAAATATCCTGGTAATGAACACATGGGTGCTTTTGGTTGTGATAGTTATGACATATCAGGAACAGTAGATAGTAGAGGTTCTAAAGGTGCTTTGCATGGACTTACTAAGTTTAGCATGGAAGATTCACCAGCTAATCATTTCTTTTTAGAATATATAGCTAGACCTCAAACAGCAGATATATTTTTCGAAGATGTATTAATGGCTTTAGTTTTTTATGGAATGCCTTTATTAGCGGAAAATAATAAACCCCGATTACTCTACTATTTAAAACGTAGAGGTTATAGAGGTTATTCTATGAACAGACCTGATAAAGTTTGGAATAAATTATCTACAACAGAAAAAGAAGTGGGTGGTATACCGAACTCTAGTGAAGATATAAAGCAAGCTCATGCCGCAGCAATTGAAATGTATATTGAAAACTATGTAGGATATAATAATGAGAGTTATGGAGATCTGTATTTTCAAAGGACGTTAGAAGATTGGGCTAAATTTAATATAAACAATAGAACTAAATTTGATGCTGCTATTAGTTCTGGATTAGCTATAATGGCTTGTAATAAAAATAAGTATAAACCAGTTGCGGATTTTAAAAGGGAAGTTGTTCCTTTAGGTTTTAAAAGATACAAAAACGAGGGTTATAACTCAAAAATCATACAATAAATGAATGGTGTAGACACTAATTATCTAAGTGGCTTTCCTAGTCAGGTAGTACCTTTCGAAGAAAAGAACACATATGAATACGGCCTAAAAGTAGCTAGAGCAATTGAAAACGAATGGTTTAGTAATAATAGATTTGGTAATGGCAGTGCTAGCGGTTATGGATTATTTAAAACTAATTATTCTGAGTATCATAATAGAAGACTATACGCTAGAGGAGAACAATCAATACAAAAATATAAAGATGAATTAGCTATAAACGGTGATTTATCTTATTTAAATCTAGACTGGAAACCAGTTCCTATTTTATCTAAATTTGTAGATATAGTAGTGAATGGTTTATCTGATAGAGATTACGATATTAAAGCTTACTCACAAGATCCAGATTCAGTTAAGAAAAGAACTGATTACGCAACAGCATTGATGCGTGATATATCTGCTAGAGATTATTTAAGAGATGCTAAGGACACATTAGGTTTAGACTTATATTCTACACAGAATAAAGAAAACCTACCAGAAAATAAAGAAGAATTATCTCTACATATGCAGTTGGATTATAAGCAGAGTATAGAGATAGCAGAAGAAGAAGTAATATCTAATGTTTTAGCTAAAAATAAATTTAAAGAAACTAAGACTAGAATTATACAAGATTTAGTAATACTAGGTATTGGAGCCGTTAAAACTAATTTTAATACTTCAAATGGAGTAACAGTAGAATATGTAGATCCAGCAGAAATGGTTTACTCATATACTAAAGATCCTAATTTTGAAGATTTATATTATGTTGGTGAGGTTAAAATGATTAGTATATCAGAGCTTAAAAAACAATTCCCTTATTTAACTGAACAAGAATTAAAAGAAATTGAAAAATTTCCTGGTGAACAAAATTATTTAAGAAACTGGAATGAAGCACCTGACGTGGTGGCTGTTATGTTTTTTGAATATAAAACATATATGGATCAAGTTTTTAAAATTAAAAAGACTGATCAAGGTTTAGAAAAAGCTTTAGAAAAACCTGATACATTTAATCCTGGAGAGAATGATAACTTTGATAGAGTTTCAAGATCTATTGAGGTTTTATTTACAGGAGCTAAAATACTAGGTATAAATAATATGATATCTTGGAAGTTAGCAGAAAACATGTCTAGGCCTTTTGCTGATAGTACAAAGGTTAGAATGAATTATTCAATATGTGCTCCAAGAATGTATCATGGTAGAATAGAATCATTAGTAAGTAGAGTTACAGGATTCGCGGATATGATACAATTAACGCATTTAAAAATGCAACAAGTTATATCTCGTATGGTACCTGATGGTGTTTATGTAGATGTAGATGGATTAGCAGAAGTGGATTTAGGTAATGGAACTAATTATAATCCTCAAGAAGCTTTAAACATGTATTTCCAAACTGGTAGTATAGTTGGTAGATCACTTACTCAAGAAGGAGATCCAAATAGAGGTAAAGTTCCTATTCAAGAATTACAAACTTCTAATGCAGGTTCTAAACTTCAAAGTTTAATTACGACTTATCAATATTATCTACAGATGATTAGAGATGTAACCGGCTTAAATGAAGCTAGAGACGCTAGTACTCCAGATCCTGATTCGTTAGTAGGATTACAGAAGTTAGCTGCTTATAACTCTAATGTAGCAACTAGACATATATTACAAGGATCGTTGTATTTAGCCGTTAGAACTGCAGAAAATATTTCATTAAGAGTTGCTGATTGTTTAGATCATGAATTACTAGCTGAATCTTTAAAGAATTCTATTAGTACTTTTAATGTAGGAACTTTAAATGAAGTTAAAAATTTAAATCTTTTTGATTTTGGTATTTATTTAGAATTAGAACCAGATGCTGAAGAAAAAGCGCAGTTAGAGCAAAGTATACAAATTGCTTTAAAATCAGGAGGTATTAATTTAGAAGATGCTATAGATATTAGAGAAGTAAATAATATCAAACTAGCTAATCAGTTATTAAAACTAAGACGTAAACAAAAACAAGCTTACGAACAACAGGTACAACAACAAAATATTCAAATGCAAGCTCAAGCTAATGCTAAAGCAGCTGAGCAAGCAGCAATGTCTGAAGTACAGAAACAAGAAGCGTTAGCAAACACACAGTTACAAATTGAACAAGGTAAATCTCAATTTGAAATTTCAAGAATGGAAAAAGAAGCTGCAATTAAAAAAGAGTTAATGCAGGTGAAATATGAGTTTGATAGAAGACTAGCTGAATTAGATATAGAAGCTAGAACACTAAAAGAACAAGAACTAGAAAACCGAAAAGACAACAGAACAAAGATACAAGCTACACAGCAAAGTGAAATGATTTCACAAAGAAAAAATGATACTATGCCAGTTGATTTTGAAAACAACGAACAATTACCTGGCGCATTTGATTTAGAAGCATTTGTGTAGTATTTTTTATTAATTTTATATTATTTTATTATGGCAAAAAACAAAGATTCTGGATCTTTAAAGATCAAGAAGAAATCTATTAAAGAACAAGTTGATACAAAAGAACCTGTTAAAGTAGATTTAAGTAAAAAAGTAGAAGAAACAGTTACACCAACTGTTGAAGCTAAAGTAGATTTAACACAAAAACCTCAAGAAGATGCCGTTCAAACATCAAAGACAGATGATAGCAATGTTCCTGTCGAAAAACCCGAAGACAAGGGAGACAGCAAAACAGTGGTTGAAGATGTACGGGAAACCGAAGAAGAAGTAATTCCTTTACAAGAGATTACTGATGAACCTTTAAAACAATCTGTACCTCAAAAATCTACAGAAAAAGAAATTGTATTACCAGAAAACATAGAAAAACTGGTTAAATTCATGGAGGAAACTAATGGAACAATGGAAGATTACGTTAGATTAAATGCTGATTACTCTTCAATTGATTCTGAAGTTTTACTTAAAGAATATTACAAAAAAAGCAAACCCCATCTTGATGATGAGGAAATAAAATTTATCATGGAAGAAAATTTCGACTATGATGAAGACGTTGATGAAGAGCGAGACATCAAAAGAAAAAAACTCGCTTACAAGGAAGAGGTTGCAAAAGCCAAAAACTTTTTAGAAGATGTTAAAAGTAAATACTACGAACAAGTAAGATTGAGACCGGGTGTTACTGAACAACAACAAAAAGCTATTGACTTTTTTAACCGCTACCAAAAAAATCAGGAAGTTGCTTTACAACAACATGAGGATTTTAAACAAAAGACGACTAATTTATTCACTGATGAATTCAAAGGTTTTGATTTTGCAGTTGGTGAAAAGAAATATAGATACGGTGTTAAAAATCCAAGTGAAGTTGGAAAGGCTCAGAGTAATTTACAAGACTTTGTTCAGAAGTTTCTGGACGATAAGGGCAACGTACAAGATACTCAAGGTTATCACAAAGCAATCTTTGCTGCTAGAAATGCGGACAAAATAGCACATCACTTTTATGAGCAAGGCAAAGCCGATGCTGTTAAAGATGTTGTGAATAAATCTAAAAATGTATCTACAGAGGCGCGTACGTCTCCAAGTGGTGATGTATTTATAGGTGGTTTAAAGGTTCGTGCTATTAGTGGTTCTGATACTAATAAATTAAAAATCAAAAAACGATAATTTAAAAACAATTAATTATGCCCTTAAATCCTTTATTTGGTACGTTAAATCCGTCACAGGTCCAACAGATCACGTCGGATAACTACCTTAGTTTTACAGATGGTACTAATGACTTTGCTCAGCAGTACTTACCTGAAATTTATGAAGCTGAAGTTGAGAGATATGGAAACAGAACTCTTTCTGGCTTTATAAGAATGGTCGGCGCTGAAATGCCGATGACATCTGATCAAGTAGTTTGGTCTGAACAAAATAGATTACATATATCTTATGATACTGTACAAGCAACGCTTGCTCCAGGAAACATATTAAGTCTATTTATAAATCCAACTCCAGGACTTGCAAACGTAATTACTCCAGGTATGACTGTAGTAATTCTACCTAAGTCTGGTGGAGATGCTATCAAAGCGTATGTTGCTGATTCTGGTATTGCACCTGCAACGGCTTTAGGTGCGGTTGAGCAGATCCAAGTATTCCCTTACCGTCAAACGGGAGCGGGAACTGGAGCACAAATTCCTGCTGATGCTGTAGGATTCAAAGTATTCGTATATGGTTCTGAATATCCAAAAGGAAGTTCAGGAGTATTAGAAAACGTTGAGCCATCTTTCACACAGTTCTCAAACAAACCAGTTATTATTAGAGATAGATACGTTGTATCTGGTTCTGATACTGCACAAATCGGTTGGGTTGAAGTAGCTGCTGAAGACGGAACAAACGGATACTTATGGTATCTAAAAGCTGAATCAGAAACTAGATTAAGATTCGAAGATTACTTAGAAATGGTTATGGTTGAAGGTGAAGACGCGGAAATTAACGCGGGTGTACCTAACTTATTCCATACTCAAGCACAGGGTGGTATTACAGACTTTAATACTAATAACGCTGCTTTACTAGGTACTCAAGGTTTATTTGCTGCTATCGTTGACAGAGGAAATGTATTCTCTGCTTTCGCTGGTGCATTAGCTGATTTCGATACAATTCTTGAGAATTTAGATTCCCAAGGAGCTATTGAAGAAAACATGTTATTCTTAGACAGAGCTACAGAGCTTGACATAGACAACATGCTTGCTTCTCAAAACTCTTACGGTATCGGTGGTACATCTTACGGTGTATTTGAAAATTCTGAAGAAATGGCTCTTAACTTACAGTTCTCAGGATTTAGAAGAGGATCTTACGATTTCTATAAGACAAGTTGGAAATACTTAAACGATGCTTCTACAAGAGGTGGTTCTAGTAACTATACTCAAAATAGTGACATCGAAGGAGTATTAATTCCTGCTGGTACTTCTACTGTTTATGACCAAATTCTTGGTACTAACATTAGACGTCCATTCTTACACGTAAGATATAGAGCTTCTCAAACGGATGATAGAAGAATGAAGTCTTGGATCACTGGTTCTGTCGGTGGTGCTTACACTTCTGATCTAGATGCGATGGAAGTTAACTTCTTATCTGAAAGATGTTTATGTGTACAAGGTGCTAACAACTTTGTATTAATGACTTCTTAATACTTTTCATAAGGTTACGGGCGCTTCGGCGCCCTTATACCTTTAACTTATTTAATTATATTATATCATGACAAAAAAGAAAAAAAACAAAGAGGTCGTTGTTGACGACTCTTGGGAAATAAAAGACAGACAATATTATTTATTAGGTGGTAGAGAACCTATAACTTATACATTGTCTTCAAGACACACGCAGAGATACCCATTATTATGGTTTGATCCTGAAACTAATGAACAAAGAGCTTTAAGATATGCTACTAACCAGAACTCACCATTTGTTGATGAGCAAAAAGGAGAAGTAACTTTAAAGCACATACAATTTAAAGATGGTGTATTGGTTGTTCCAAAAGAATACCAAGCATTACAAAAATTGATGTCATTATATCACCCAGGTTTAAACAAAAAATATGCTGAAAGACAACCAGTTCAAGCAGCTATTCATGAAGTAGATCAATTAGAATTTGAATTAGATGCTATGAATATTGCAAGAAATATAGATATTGATTTAGCAGAAGCTATATTAAGAGTGGAAAAAGGATCAAGTGTATCAACTTTAAGTTCTAAAGAATTAAAAAGAGATATACTAGTATTCGCTAAAACTAAACCTTCATTGTTTATTAAATTAGCAAGCGATGAAAATGTTCAGTTAAGAAACACATCTATAAAAGCAGTTGAACAAGGTATAATTGATTTGTCTAATAAAAATAAAGATTTTTTATGGGCAGAAACTAAAGAAATTATAATGAAAGTTCCTTTTGGAGAAAATCCATATAGTGCCTTTGCAAGTTTCTTAAAAACTGATGAAGGTATCATGGTGCTGAAGTCTATAGAAAAGAAACTATACTAATAATAAATAGGCGGGTTAACGCTCGCCTTTATTATAACAACAATATACTATGGCTATAAACGTAAATACTGTCTATAGAACTGTATTATTAATTCTAAATAAAGAACAGCGTGGATACATGACACCTGATGAATTTAATAAAACAGCTACACAAGTACAGTTAGATATATTTGAAAAATACTTTGATGATTTAAATCAACAACTGCGTGTCATGCAAACTGATACTGATTATGCTGACAGGCAGATGAATATAGATGAGAAAATAGCTATATTTAAAACCTTTGGAGAATGCAACTATACTCCACAAGGTTATTTTACTCTCCCCACCGTAGATTTTTACGGTAATACAGTTGAGTTTTATAGACTCGGAACAGCTGTTTATGATGAAGAAGTAGAGCTACAAAGATTAGATAGAAATGATTTTTATTATGTAGAAAAATCTGGATTAACCAGAGCTTCATTACAATTTCCAACTTACTTATATGAAAACGAATTATTGTTTGTAAGACCCAGAACTATAACTAGTAGGGTCACGGTGAATTATGTTCGTAAACCAATTCCTGTTAGATGGGGTTATGAAACTGGGGCTCAAGGTCAATATGTTTATAACAGTACAGCTTATGAACCTGCACTAAACCCAACTGGTTCTACTCAATTTGAACTTCATCCTTCTGAACAAAGTGAAGTTGTAATAAAAATATTAATGTATGCGGGGATAATTATTAGAGATCCTCAGATAGTACAAGCGGCTGCTCAAGAAGCTGCAATGAATGAGCAAAATGAAAAATTATAATAAATGACACTAATTTCTGAAAACAATAGACAGTATTACGCAGGAACACAAACGTTCATAGCAGACGGTGTTAACTTTAGTTTCCCTACTACATTTAACACAAACTTGATTTTTGCTACATCTGATCCTACAAATGTTAATTGGCCTACAAATAACTTTTATTTAGAAGTTAGTATAGATGGTGGTGTAACATACACCCCATTATATAATACTTATACAGTAGTAGATAACACTATCACGGTAACAGGTGGTTTAAACGCTGGAGATTATTTAAAAGTTCAATTAACTGAGAATACAGTTTGGCAGAATTATGGTGGATATTCATATACAAAATTACACGATGTAGTAACTAATTATATGATTGCTTATGTAGGCGCTGGTAAATTAATACCTAGTGTTAAAAGAACAGATGTTATATTTCATGCTAAAAGAGGTTTACAAGAATTTAGTTATGATACTTTAAAAAGTATTAAATCTCAAGAATTACAGATACCAGCTAGTTTATCTTTGGTTATACCTCAAGACTATGTCAACTATGTTAGGTTAGCATGGAAAGATGAATTAGGAGTGTTACACACTATATTACCTAACAATGGTTTAACTACTAATCCTTATGAAAGTCTAGCACAAGATCAAGATGGTTTACCAATTCAAGATGCTTTAAGTGAAAACTTAGAAACAACCTCATTAACTAAACAAGCTTGGAGAGTTGCTAACGATAGATTAATATCTGGATGGAGTGGTAATTGGTGGAGTTATTATACAGATTACTTTAGTACTCCTTTTCCTTTATACTGGAATCAAATAGTAGGACAGAGATATGGTTTAAATCCTCAAACAAGTAATACAAACGGTTGGTTTGGAATAGATGAAAGACAAGGTAAATTTACTTTTTCTAGTAATTTAGCTGGAAGATTAATTGTATTAGAATATATATCTGATGGACTTTCTTCAGATTTAGATACTAGAATACCTAAGATGGCTGAAGAAGCTCTCTATGCGTATATAAATTACCAGGTTGTAGCTACTAGAGCTCGTATGCCTGAGTACATTGTTAAAAGATATCAAAAAGAAAAAAGTGCAAAACTAAGAAATGCTAAAATTAGATTATCTAATATTAAATTAGATCAAATAGTACAAGTTATGCGTGGAAAATCTAAATGGATTAAACATTAAAATTAAATGGCAGAAATAAAAAATACTTTTCTAAAGTCCAAAATGAATAAGGACTTAGATGAAAGATTACTACCTAACGGTGAATATCGTGACGCTCAGAATATAGCAATATCAAAGTCAGAAGATAGTAACGTTGGAGCTGCTGAAAACGTACAAGGAACAGAACTAGTATTAAATGGAGATATAGGTAAAATTGTTGGAGATGTTTTATCTACACCTGATCCTTTAGTTATAATTGGTCAATATGCAGATGAAGTAAATAGTAGAATATATTTATTTTTAACTGATAACTTTGTTGAAAAATTAACTTATATTAAATCTAGTCAAAATGCTATAGTAAGATATGATATAGATAATGGAAATATTTATATATATTCAGCTGGAACATTTTTAAATTTTTCTACAGGATATCAAATAAGAAATGTTAATATTGTAGAAGATTTAATGTTTTGGACTGACAATAGAAATCAACCTAGAGTTATAAATATAAATAATCCAGACGCTACTTTAATAGCTAATTTTACTTCTATAGCTGATTTACCATATACAACTGAAGATCAAATTACCGTTTGTAAATATAATCCTTACAAACCAATTGAAGTCTGGAAAGATAACGCTGGTGTTATTGAAACAACTATGGTAGACGCTGTAAGTTCTACTTCTCCAATGATTGCTCAAGTACAGATGAACAACAATATTGCTTCACCTATAGCACCTCAAGAAATAAATGTAGATGTAGCAACTTATACTATAGGTATGAGTGATGCTCGAGCTGTTACTGAGGGATATCAAATATGGACAAGTGATGGTCAAATAACACCAGAAGATAATGTATATATTGTTTCTAGTCCAGCTCCAGGAACATTTGTTATTGCTCAAAGAGATGGAACTAACTTTCAAGCTAGATTCGAAGCATTTGCTTCAAAACCTGTTATGTTATATTTTGGTTATCAAAATCCTAATTGGGAGAATACCGCTGGTGTCTCAAGTTATCCAGGTAATCAAGATTTTTTAACTGATAAATTCATAAGGTTTAGTTATAGATTTAAATTTACAGATGGAGAATTTTCTTTAATGGCTCCATTCACGCAGGTATGTTTTATTCCAAAACAATATGGTTATTTTTTAGAAGGAATTATTACTCCAGCCGGTGATGAAGTGAGTGATGAAACTAGAACTTATGAAAGTACAGTAGTATCTTTTATGGAGAATTTAGTTAATAGAATATTTTTACAAATACCAATGCCTGATGGAATAGATGGTAGTCAATTAGATGCTAATGAATTGTTAGATGTTTTAAATATTGAAGAAATAGAATTATTATATAAAGAATCTGATAGTGTAGCTGTACAAGTAGTAGATAGAATAACAACAGAACAACTAAATACAGCTGGTGCTGTAACTATCTATGAATATGATTACTTAGCTACTGAACCATTTAAAACTCTACCTGAAAATCAAACTACGAGAGTGTATGACAAAGTCCCTGTAAAAGCTTTAGGTCAAGAAGTAATAAGTAATAGAATTGTATATAGTAATTTTCAAAATAAACACACGCCACCAGTCTCTTTAGATTACAATGTAGGTATATCTTCTAAAATCCCTTATGATGAGGCAAATACTAATTACAGTTATTCAGCTTATCCAAATCATACAGTAAAACAAAATAGATATTATCAAGTAGGAATAGTTTTATCTGACAGGTATGGAAGAACATCGACAGTGTTACTCTCAAACAATCAAAACTTTGTAGCAGCTGCTGCACCTAACCCTCAATTTGGTGCAGACACTATATATGTACCTTATCAAGATGAATATGATACTCAAAACTTTAACAACATAGTTGATTGGCCTGGTAATAGTTTAAAAATATATTTTAACAATATAATAGATTCAGCTTTTAATCCTGAATTGGGTACTCCTGGTTTATATAACGGAGATCCAACTAGTAGTGATTATAATCCACTTGGATGGTATACTTATAAAGTTGTAGTTAAACAAAAACAACAAGATTATTATAATGTTTATTTACCGGGTATATTAACTGGTTTGCCAGAAAATATGGGAAATTATCCTGAAGGAGAAATATACACATCGACTATTACTTTATTTAATGATAATATAAACAAAGTACCAAGAGATTTAAAAGAAGTAGGACCAAATCAAGCCCAGTTTAGAAGTAGTGTAGAATTGTTTGGAAGAGTAACCCCGGAGTTACCAGTAAAACCAAATGTAGCTCCTGTAACACTTCCTCTTTACAACACCCAGTATCTACCGGATTTAGTAGCCGATATTACAACGCAGATTGCTAGACAATCAGATTTATTTCAATCAGAATATTGGCAAGACTCAACGGTTGCATTTGAGGTACTTGCCGATGTTTATGATAGTACTTCAAACCCTTATTTAGCGAGAGTATCAACTCAAAAATTAATAGGTAGTGGAGGAAATCAAAATCCCCCAGCACCAGATCCTTATCCTTTTTTCTTAAGTGTTTATGAGACTAAACCAGTTGAATCAAAATTAGAATTATTTTGGGAAACCTCTACCACTGGTAAGATTTTAGATTTAAACAATGCTATTAATACAACTGTGCCTTCTATTCCAGCTGGTATAGAAGATTATGCTTTTGATTTTGTAGAAGATAGAAATTATACAAATCCAGTTCAAGTATATACAACTGGACAAGGGCCAATTATAACTAATGACTTTTACGTAGAAGACGCGTTGGGATCAGCTATAAATAATACATCTATGACTGTGACAATTATAAACGGTAATGGTGTTGATGTAACAGCAACGGTAGGAATTACATTAGTTGAAACAGCTGCTGGAGTATTAACTCCTAATGGAAATACACATCTTTATGATAGTTATACTTTACAAATAAGTGATTACTTT
>Ga0209404_10000644_pt1 | contig 26667 bp, 42 predicted proteins | sample TroAtlMetagenome_2_FD_187447 | JGI IMG/M metagenome (GOLD analysis project Ga0209404, IMG submission 187447) | Marine eukaryotic phytoplankton communities from Atlantic Ocean - Tropical Atlantic ANT8 Metagenome (SPAdes) (version 2) | ecosystem: Environmental > Aquatic > Marine > Oceanic...
ATTTGCCGCAATAGCCCATGAAAAGAATTGAAATGGTAATCCCATATAAGAATTACTAAACTTTCCACCTCTTGTAGTTTTTTGAAATCCAAAGAATCTACCCATGCTATTATTAAATAATTGTGCATATGATTCATCATTAATTCTAAATACACCATGCATTAAATTTAATTGGTCTGTAGTTGATGGAGTAATAATTGTTCTATTTACATCTGCATATAGGGCTTGTCTAAATTTTCTTGCCGCTTGTTGTCCACCATTTTTACCAATCCATGCATTAGCATTAGGCATTAACAAACCATCCATTTCGTCATATGGCATATCTGCAATTAACTTTGCAGTTTTTTCATCAATACCATAACTAGCTAATCTAGTTTTAATGAAGTCAGCTTCTTTATTATTTTTAAAAGAACCTTTAGCTACCTTTAAACTATCTTCTATTAGTCTATGAGAAGATATTACACCTTGGTATTGTTTCCACATTTGAGTCCATGGAGTAAGTAAGTTAGCAAAATAAAATGGACCTTGTGCTTTATTAAATGGCTGACCTAAGAATCTATCAAATTTTTTACTTAACCAACCTTTACCTAAACCTACTTGTCCACCATCTTCTATAAATCTTTTTCTTGATGAACCTAAAGTTACTTCCATAGCTGGTGCAAAGTATTTAACTTGTTCTAATGCTTTAGAATATGCTCCTAAGTTTGTAGTAAAATCTCCTATAATAGGTTTAAATGTTTTACTAAAACCATTTACCATTACTGGTCTTGCCGCATCTACCATAGCAGAAAATATAACTTTACCCATGAATGCTAAACTTGCCCAATCTCTTAAAAATGCCGCACTTCTTTTTGAAAATGATGCAGGGTCCTCAGTATTAAGTGTACCTAATATTTTATCTTTCTCATCTTCAAATGCATTTAATACTTTATCTATTTTTAGATTGTCCTTATCTGTTTTTAATTCTTTTCTTATTAATCTTATTTCTGTTTGAGTTAAGAAATCGTCTAAATGTCTATCTCCAAATTGTCTTGTTAGTTCAATAGCATGACTCATTTTAGTAGTGTATTGACGCATAATAAAATTAATATCTGTTTCAATAAATTCTATGACATCTCTATTAGGGATATCTAATGTTCTTGACATTAAAGATTTAGTTCCTGCTCTCCATTGTTTTCTATTTTTATCATAACCCCAACCTCCTATTCCCTCTCCGTCCATGTGATTTGCTTCGTTGTCTATGATCTTATTAAAAGCATCATCAACTCTTTTATCAATAGCTTCAGGAGAAGTAGATAACTCTATCTCTTTTCCTTTCTTTCTTATAATTGGATTAGCAACAAAATGTCGTCTAAGTATTTTTTTAAACGCTTCTTCATTTGCCATAATTTTATCTCTTAACCAATATCTAGGCATAAAGTTTCTTCCTTGTTCATATGGTGGAGATATTGATTCTGCTAATTCATCAAATTCTCCTTTAAGAGTTTTTAATTCACTTTGTAATCTTAATTTAAGTTTAGTTAATCTTTCTACTTGCAAATTACTTAATGCTGTATCTGATAATAATTCTTCTATTTGAGATATAGAACCTGATTTAATCTGCATCATTCTTTTATAAGAACCTTGTGATGCAAACATATGTAGCTTAGTAGCTTCTACTTCATATTCAGCAAAAAACTTTCTAGCTTTTGTTGCCGCTATTTTAACTTGTGGATTTAAACCAAGATCATCAAATACTTTATCATCTACTATAGCTTCTGATACTTTATTATAAAATTGTTGCATAGATAATGCATTAGGATCAACTTCTTGATTACGACCATTAACAAATTTTCTAGTAAAATTATTAATTGCATCTTTTGCTCTTATTCCACCTTTCTGTAAATTCATATCCAATATTTTTCTACTGTTACCATTACCTACTCTATGAGCAACAAACTCATCATCTATTGATTGTAATGTAGTTCTTAAACCTGAATACCATTTAGTAAATGAATCCATAATAACTGAGTTAGCTGTAGGTACTCCCTCTTTATTTCCTCTCATAGCTGTTGCAAAATCTCCTCCTAGTTCTTGCATCTTTTTTGCGTAATGAGGGTCCTTAAATGCTTTCATAACAGTACCATAATTTGTCCATCCCTCTACAAACTCTAATAATTTATTTGTATCTGTTGTTCTTGGAGCAGAATTAATTTTAATTATGTCAGTAATAACATCATCATTTAATCTGTTTTCATAATCTACTAACTTCTCTCCTTTTTTTCTTTTAGTATATAATCTACTAAAGATTTCCTTTTTCATTCTGAAGTTAATATAATCATCAGGTGTTCTAAACATATTTTTTGGAAGAGGATTAACTCCAACTATATCAGATAATAAATGCTTACCTTGTGTATAGATATTTCTTAAATATGTTTCATCAACAACAAGTTTATTACCAGATTTAACACCTTTAAATACTACTGGATTATATGTTTTACCTGTATAACTATTTGTATTACTTACTTCTACTCCAGTATTATAAGCATCATCTCCTACTTTATAAGACCAACCATTTTCCCAAGTATTTCTTCCCTCAGTTTTAGCATGAGATTCAAAATAGTTATCACTTATTTTATTGATTCCACCTTTTTCTGTAATAGTTTTTCTTGTAATAGTTTTTCCTAATGCACCACTAAATAAACCTCCTAATAAAAATGCACCTCCTATATACATAGCTGTTTCTTGATTACTAGCTGTAGGATCATTTGCTCTTCTAATTGGTTCTGTTGCACCTACTAAACCTGCCGCCATCAATCCACCTTTAACAAATTTATGACCAAAGGATATTCCTTTAACAAATGGTATAGGTATTAAATTAATAGGATCGCCTATTCCTGCAACTAAAGCAGGTAGTATTCCTCTTTCACTTGACTCTAATCTTTCTCTTCTCATCAAGTTTCTATCTATTTTTTGTTTTAAAAAATCGTGATGATCTTTATTAATTACATCTACAAATTTACTAGCGTATTGTTCATACCCTGCTAAATTATCAGGATCAAATGGATCATAGTCTGTATCTATGCCTCCACTTGTATATCCATTATCATGTACATAAGTATCTTTTAATCCACCTACCCAAGAAAGATTCCATTCATCAGCAACATCTGACCAAAATCCTGAATCAAATTCAAATTGTCTGCCTACATTATGTGGAGATGGAGTATATTGTGCGTCTATATTTTGAAATACAGTTAAATCTTCTTCTCGTTCTTGATTAACATATGTTTGGTTTCCTGATTTATCATTTGGATTAGCCATACTATTCTCCTATGGGTATAGTCTTAATCAATTCATCATTATCAAAATTCAATACATTATCTTTATATTTTTGAGAATTATATATCTTCTTCATTTCATAAGGGATGCTTTGTGATAAATATTCTTTAGGTATATTTGCTCTATCTTCTAAGAAGTTCATTCTTTTATTTCTATAATCATTAATCATTTTTTCATAACCTGCATTCATATTAAGATTTGACATATTATTTTTATAATCAGGAATAGGATCATAAACTATAGGCAACATATTCTTATCTATTAATGGAGTAGCTTTTCCATTTTGATTTACAAATACTACATAATATTTTGGTGTAGCATTGTTTATATCTGTAGCTTGTAAGAATATATTTTTACCAAATTCAGGTTTAAATTGATCTATAGCAGAATAATCTTCTGAGTTTTTAACTAAGTAATTAATAGCTGGTGTCATCCATTCTATATTCATATTACCATTACCATCAGGTAAAGAAAACTTTTCAGGTGGACTATTAACAAAATGAGATTTTTTTGCATATTGTCCATCTTTTAATTTGATATTTCTAAAATTAGAATAACCAAACTTAGAAAAACCAAAACCAGTTTCTCCATTCATAACATATTGTAATGCGTCTTTAATTAAAGGTTTAGTATCATTTTCATTTCTTAATGGCATTCCCTCTATAATATCTAAGTGTACTTGTTTAATAACTTCTTGTACTAATATTTCTGATAAAACTGGAACACCATCTGCTCCATCTATTTTAGATATTAATTTACCAGTTTCTTGTACTATATATTTATTTAAGTCTTGGACACTTTTAACTCTTCCATTAGATGACCAGCTAATAGCTTGTGATGCACTTTTAAAAGATTGTTTATCATAATCTTTATAGAAATTAGTTACTTCTGCTATAGCATCAGGTAGATTTGGATTTAATGCTAATGCATTTTCTACTGCTAATATTCTGTTTTTAGTTTTTCTATCTATACCTAGTGTAGAAAATATATCCATTTCTACATTAGAAACATTCTCATCTATTTTAAATGTATGTCTATAATCTTTCATGTAAGTAATAAGACCTGAGTTTCTTAATTGTTCTATTGAGTTTTGATTAAAGTTACCATATGCCGCTTCTATATTATTAATTACAGATTCAGGTAATACATGCTGAGTAGAGATAGACCACTTTAAAAATTTAGTATTACCTAATGCATTCTTCGTATCTACTCTTTCTTCTAAATCTACAGATGAATTAAAATCATTAATCATATTTTCAAAACTAACTCCTTTAAATAGATGACCTGAAAATTCTTTTTTTGTCATATCTCCTGTAGTTGCATTTAATCCTTTGCCAGTTTCTAATTTGTTATGTTCATATAAAGAAGTAATAGATGTATCAGTAGTTTTTTGAGTAAGCATACTTTTTAACATATTAGCTTGATTGCTAAATGCTGTTCTTATATCATTTAATACACCAAAATTGTTTTGTGTTCTTTTTTGTAAATCTGTTTTGTTAATTACTTTTTTATCTCCATTGGGCATTGTAAGTGTAATTTTATTTGGTCCACTAATTTGTATAAGAGAAGATATTTTAGTATAATTTTCTATAGCAGTTTGTATATCCATAGAAGATGCATTATCTAAATCGTCTATATGAACACCTTTAAACAGATTCATTGTATTAGCTTTTATATATTGATCTTTAATTAATTGAGAACCAGTAGCTTCTGCATCAACAATATTATTATCTTTAGCAATATTAGATTTGTTTTCAAATTCTTTAATTAACTCTAAAGATTTCTTATTATCTCCATTAGTAAATAAATGAGAGTTAATAGAATCAACAAATACTTTTTTTGTATTAGTCCATTCAACACCTAATACTTGTTCTTTATGTCTGCTAAAATTAACAGCAACCATTCTTCCATGCATACCATGTTGTTCTTCTGCAAATGTTTTGGCTACTATTTTAAATTTAGGTTCTAATTCATTTAATAATGGTTCTAGTCTAGCATCTACTATTGTTGAAAAATTATCTTGTGTATCGTAGTTTTCTTCTGCTGTAGTTCTTTCTTCTAAAATAATATTTTTAATGTTAGTAAATACTTCATCTCTATATCTAGTATAAATTTCTTTTTCAAAAGTTTCTTTACCTGTAACAGTATTCAAATGTTTAGGAGTTTCTACTTTAGTAGGTACTAATTGTTCTTTAACTTCTCCTGTTTTATCTGTGTAAGTTACTTTCTTTTCTCCAAACTCATAATTCTGTGCCGCTTCTTCTCCTATTTTTTTACCAAAGGATTGAAGTTCTTTTAATCCAACATCAGCAAATTGAGTAACTAAACTATTTAATTGATTAGCTTGTGTAATAGATGCATCAGCCATAGCCGCAAATCCACCACCTCTATTAACACCTATTTGTTCTGTATATCTAACTTGTTGTGTTTCTTTTTTTAATGCCATACTATACCCAACCTTTTTCTTGTGCTATTGGATATGCTCCCATTAATGATCTACCAACAGTTGCTATCTTACCTGATTTATATTTAGCTTCTGCCGCTCTACCTGATAATTCAGCTTGTTGTACTCCATACAATGCCGCTAATCTTTTTTCATTACCCATTAATTTTATTTTTTCTATATCTTTTTTAACTACTTCTTTACTAGCTTTAAAGAATGCTCTTGATGATGCTGAATCTGTAGTAATATTCATTGTACTTAACATAGCCCTATTAGAAGATAACTGAGAAAAATATTTCTTTTTTCTTTCATTCTCTTCTGTCATTGTTTGGATATATTCTGCATCAGCTTTAGCTTTATATTGTTTAGCTTGAAACTCAGCTTGTTGTTGCTGGTATCTCATAGCTTGTTTTTGTGCATTGATACTCATCATAGTACCACCTGCAATTAAACCTATTTGAGAAACAGCCGCAAGTGTTGCCGCATTTGTAGTAAGAAATGCTGATCCTGTTGCTCCTCCCATAGCTGTAAATATAACTGGACTACACATTAATAATATATCTCCGAAGTTATACCTAAGATTCTTACTGGTAAAGGTACTGATTGACTAATTGTTAAATTTGGTTCTAAACTATATCCTAATGTGTACACTTCTTTTTTTCCTGTAAAACTTGTTAATCCACTTGATGTATTCAATGTTGTTTCTGTAAGAATTACATCATTTGTATTTATTTTTATATTATAAGTTGATGATAATTCTACAATACTCTTACCTATTTTTCTAGGTAATCCAGTTAATTGTCCGCCTTGAATAGTTGAATCTATAGGTAGAGTTTCTAAAGTAATACTAAAATCTAATCCTAAATCACAAGCTGTTGTAGGAGTACCTATTGTTACATTACCACTTCCATCTACTGTTCCATTTCCATAATAATAGATAGCACCACCCTCAGTTGATCCAGCAGTTGCATATACTTTTTTACCAATATGAGTAGTTAAACCTGAGAAAACTTTACTTGTAACAAATTGTAATGCTGTGTTATCTGATTGTGAAACAGATGCATTAATTACTATTGTGTACTCTCCGCTAGTACCAGTTGCATTAACAGATTGTATTGTATAAGTAGTTCCTGTTCCTCCAAATTGGAATGTTTCTCCTTGACTTGGAGCATTAGTAAATCCATCTACTATCATTGTAGTTGTACTAGAAATAGCACCTTTTACTTTTGGTGTTCCATGTGGTTGATAACTTCCTGATATAGTTTTAGTTACTGTATAATCTGTAGGTACATCAAATGATGTAGATGCTTGTTGTTCTAAACTATAATAATTTGAACCATTAATAGTTCTTTTAACTGATGTATATATACCATTAGTTGTACAAGCAACAGATTCATAACTTCCATCTGTATTCCACTGCATCCATCCTGCTATTTTTTCATTTCTTTGAGATGTAAATATTCCCATAGTTCCATCTGAATTAACTACAAAATAAAATTGTTCAGTTCTATCTGCGATTGAAGTTAATTTAGCTGTATCTGATGGAGTAGATATTAAATGATTAGATAATAATGAAATACTATTAGAAGAAAATTCTTCAGCCGCAGTACTATATAAAAACTCTCTTACTGTTTTACCATTGTTTTGTATAAAGATAGTAGCATTATCAAATATTCTTGGTTTAGCTTTTAGTTGAGAACCAAGATTAGATTGACTAATAATTCTAATATCTGTTGGTGTAATAGGTTTAGATACCTGTGGCTTTAAATAAAATTCTCCTGTACTTGTAAGTATTTGTAAAACTTTTCCTGATATTAAATGTCTTATTTCATTTACTTGATCTGAAGCAATTTGTATTTGTACTGAATCAGAATCTTCTCCATCTCCTACATCAAAATTATAAAAGTCTGCTACCATACTAGCTTGTATTCCATCAGGTAAAGCTGTTACTCCACCAAAGAATAATCTTTGTTCATGGAATGTAACTGTATTTGGAAAACCATTAACAGAAGAAAATACTTGTTCATCCCAATTTCTAGTAGGTGGATGTCCAGTAACTAATACTCTTACACCACCACCATCTACAGATTCATTAGCTGTATCAGATGATCCAGCAGTATATGTAAAATGACTATCATCTGTAACAGTTATAGTAAATGTTCCATTTAAGTTTCCACTAGCTAAACCATTTCCATCTGTATCAAATATATCTTCTGCTCCTGATATTGTAATAGAAGCACCAGTTGTAAATCCATGTGCTACCATAGTAACTTCTACTGTACCTGAACCTTGTGTACTTTTAAATGGATCAGCATCTAATTCTATTGATACATCATCTAATAATGTTCCTGTTAATACAGTTGATGAAGTATAACCTGTAATAAGTATTTCTGTATTTTGATATCTTACAATCATTCCAACATATGCTGAAGTCCAATAAGCTGTATTTGTAGTTAATGTTACACCAGTAGTACCTTTAGCAGTATTATTAATATCTAATGTAATATCATCATCAGCAAATTTAAAATAAGGTTGATATGTTTTTTCTCCATTGACACTTGTTTCAAAACCAAAAGCTGTTCTTGTAAATGATGTAGAACCAATCCTTTGTATTACTTGTGGTACAAAATCTTGGTGTGTGATTATCATTGTATCGCCTGATTGCGTCATATCCATTTCAAATATATCTGCTGTTATCCAAGGACAAGATGATAATGTTGCTACTAAAGTTCCATTAGTAGAATAAATTTTTAATGTTTGGTTTTGGAATGCGAATATATATTCTTGATCTTGATTAAAGATAAAAGATTCTAATCTACTTGTTCCTCCAAGGTCTGCTCTTGCTACTGAACCACCTCTTCGTTCAATACCACCTTGGTTAATAGGAATAACATTTCTAGCTTTTTTTAATCCTTGTCCATATGCTGACAAATCAACACGAGATATAATTGTGGGATCAAGTTCTCCTCGTAAGAAACTAGCTTGATGAACCCTTTGTCTTGCCATAGTTCATCCTATCTAATACCGCTTAATGCAGTGAGATTTCTAATATTTCTAAATCTTTTTAATTCTAATCCTCTTGATGTTTGTGCTTGTGAATCTGTTGCTTTAGCTATTGCCATCTGTGCTATTGCTCTTTTATGATATAGTTCAGATAATTGATCGTTTCTTGCTATTGCTCCAGCAAACAAAGACGCTAGTTCGAAAACTAGCGTCTGTTTGAAGTAGGGAGGAAAAATGCTTTCACTAGGTTGAAAGGTATAATCCGCTATTACAGTATCACTAGATGTAGTGTTTGTAAATAAATTTTGTCCATATCTATCATATTTAATAATATCATCTGCTACAGTTACAGTATGTATAATAAATGCATCATTAGGAAGAGCATAAGAAGATTCATATCTTGCATCAGGATTACTTGAATTTTTACTTAATTGTGCTTGTTTAGATGCAAATCTCCATCTACATCTTGTTAATAAATTTTCTAAAGTTGATTCATATAGCTGGTTAGCTACATTTGATTCGGTTGTATTTTGAGTAAAACTTGAAATTGTATTTGCTCCTACTAGAACAAGTGCTTTATTACATATATCAAATTTACTATCTGCCATTATTTATTTCTATATTAAATGTAGGGGGAAGTAAATCCCCCCACATAACTTATTTATTATGTACCATTGATAGTAGTAACAGTAGCCGCACCTGTCGCAGATGAAACTACAATCATATCTACAGTTCTAGTACCGCCTGTTGAACCTACAGCTATGATAACATCATTCTGTTTTAGTTCAGCAGTAGCAGTATTGAAGTAGCCACTAGTAACGATTGTTCCGATTGCGTCAGCAGAATCATATAGGAAAACACTATTTGATCCACCTGCAATTTTCTTTAAGTTGCTTGATGTATATGCCATGTTTATCTCCTATTCTGTTATTTGACATTCAATCATACCATTACCATCAATCTCTACTACTCCAAGACTCATGTATGATGTGATTAAGTTACTGACTTTTTCAGGAATGTAGTTGATTTCAGTTCTAATATCAGAACCCATAGCTACACCGATTGCAGACTTGTGATAAGCATGACAATCTCTAGTAGTAGAGGCTTTTGATAGACCAGAATGAGTGAACCACATAAATCCAAGCCATCTCTTCGCAGTTAATCCACCAGCGTATGGTAAATCAGCTTCGCCTACATATTCAGCACGAGAGAATTGATCTATTTGTAATAGATCAGCCCAACCTGCAGGAGATACTACAAAGTATCTTTGCCCATCATCAGGTACATCAGCCGCTCCAAATGACTCATAAACTGTCAATGCTTTTGCTAGAGTTAATCCAGCAGAACCATGTACAACATTACTTGCATTTGAACCAGCGTCTAATACATCAATGATTAGTTGGTCTGTTTTTCTCCCCAATGCCGCCGCCGCAGATTGAGATAGTACTTGTCTTTCGTCAATGTTAGTTTTTAGTTCGTCTAATCTATCGACATAATCTGCCGCATAGAAATCCGCTAAAGTAACATCAACAGTAGAGTGAGTGATATCCATAGTTGGAATTTGAGCGTGTCTGCTTTTTGAAACAGCACTACCAGTTCCGACTTTTTGGAATCTCGCCTGACTCCCCTTTACATTATTTACTTGCCTTATTGTGTTTCTTAGCTTTGATCCCATTCTTTGGTAAGCCATGTGGACTTCAGCTTCGAACTGTTTAATAAAGGCAGTTGAAATAGATGTACTCATATTTATACTCCTTTGTTAGTCGTTGTTGTTGTTAATTAAACAGTTGTCCGCATTAAATTAATTCGGTTGTCCATAAAGGACCGATCTCTTCTAATAGGGGCTGTGTACCCTTTTTGACTACATCATGTAGTCGTTTATAGAAATACAACACTTTTACATTTTTTACAAGCATAGGTTTAGAAAAATTATAACCTTGCCATTTTAACCATCTAATAGATTTAGTATGTTCTTCAGTAATATAATTAGACAAATATATGTAATGTTCTTCAAGGTAATGTAGCCATTTTTTGTTTCTTTTAAGGAAATATAGATAGTTTTTATCTAATTCTGTAGAGGATAAGAACCATATTGTGCCGATTTTATTGTCTATTCTTGATGGTACTGCTCCAAATATTGCGGCAACTTTATGTTCTTTTGTTAATATTGTGAATGAATTTACATTTGGTCTGCTATATCTGAATGGTTGCAAGAGTGCTTGTAGGGGATCAAGCCCCCACAAAGCAATCTCGTACCTGTCCAATGGCTTTAAGTTAGGAGCTAAAAGAAAACAATGTTCAGGTATAGTCTTTTCAACATATAACATTAACCCCTATAGAGTCTGTTAAATGCTTCATCAACTTTTGCTACATAAGATGGATCACGCTCTCTACCATCATAGTATCTTTTATCTTTCATCATGTTTCTAACATCTTCTAATGTTAGAGGTCTTTCAGGTTGTGCTACCTGTGATGCTCTTGAAATATTTTGTTTTTGAGATTCCATTACTCTTTCCAATGCTTCTATTCCATCTGCATTAGAACCCATAGTTTGTGAAACTATTTCGTATTGTTCAGGACTAAAAAAAGTAGATGCCCAACTATTTACTGCATCTAATCTTGCTTCTGCATTTTCTCCTAATTTAGTTTTTTCTGCATCCATATTAGGTTGTTGTCCAACATATGCATCAACATATTTATTAATACCCTCTTGGTATATCTCTTGATCGTATGAATTATCCCAACAAAACTTTTTCCACCATTCTGTCATAGGATTTGCATTAACTATATCTTCTGTTACATTTTCAGGAAGTTTAGGTAATTCATATTTCTCTATAGCTTCAGGTCTTTTAGTATTTGCTTCTTCTTTTAGTTCATTAATGATAACTTGTTTTAGTTCATCTTTTTTTCCACCAACATATTTTTCTAAGTTAGTATAAGATTTACCAAACTCTTCTACATTAAGTTCTCCTTTTTCAGTATTCCAAAACTTCTCAGGTATATACTCAGGTCTTGGTGCTGGTTCTGTTGTAGTAGGAGCAGATGTTTCTTGTGAAACATTACTTTCTACTGGGGTTTCCTGTACTGGTGCTTGTTCCTGTACTGGTTCTGTTTTTGTTTGTTCTTCAGCCATTTTGGTTCTCCTTTATTATGTTTTGACTTTTACCTTTATTAATTCTTCGCTGTATTAAACCTACTAAATATCTTTGCCCCTCTAAATGTCTTAGAGCGTGGTCTGATATTTCAGGTCCTGCTACTGAATCAATAGTTATTGATTTAAGGTATTGGAGAACTTCAGCACCTATCGGTGTACTAAACAATGTTTTAAAAATATCGTTTAGTTTGGTTTCTTCTTCAGAACCTCTTTTAAAGTTATCCAAACCTATCAGGGCTTTATTTTGTTCTGACATATTAAATCCTTATCATTTTTTTAATAACACTTCTAGGGTAAATATTTCTATCCCCAAATCCTGCTTCCCCATCATCATTTTGATAACTAGCAAATGACCATAAATACTTTTTATTTTTCTTAAATATATATGCTTCTGTTTTAATAGTAGCACAATTCATACGATCAAAGTCATTATATTCTGTAATCGTTGAATCTCCTACAATATCTTCCCATATTATGAGATATTTGTAATAGGTTTTACCATTTACAACTATAGCGTTATTCTGTTTCTTTGTACTCATCTTTCAGAATCGCTTTCAAAAACCATATAGCTTTTTTAATATCTACTACTCCGCCTTTTTCCCTATGCCTTGTTATATATTTAATAGCTGTTGCATCTGCATAAGGTAAGTGTCTTACATAGTCATATGTTTGTAAAGTTTTTCCGCAAGTACATTTACCTGCCTGATAATAATCAGGGTTTATTTTTTGTTCATCACTCATACTAACTCTCCTATCCAGTTTCCATTTTTATCTAACACCATTGGAAGTAGTCTAGGTATTCCATTTAGTATTATTCCACATCCAATAATAAATCTTGTACGAAAGTTTTTAGCATAAGAAAATGCCATAGATTTTTGATTGATTAAACAACCTACATTCATACCAAAGAATATATCATCAGGATTAGCCCAATAAGATATTACAAATTTAGTATGATAATGTCCTTGTACTGCTGACATACCCATTGTTTGTGAAACTTTTAAAATGTCTGCTGATCTTCCATGTGTAAAGAAACATTTTTTTCCATTACTTAATTTTAAAGTCATGTCATCTACCCACTTCCATTTTCTAGTACCTAAGAAATCTCCATAAGGTTTTAGAAATTGTTTTGACATTCCAAATTTTAATGCTCTTCTATAAACTAAACTACTATGATTAGAATCTACTTCAGTTACTTCAGGAAATATTCCCTCTAATTCTTTTATATATTTTCTTGATATATCTAATTCATGTCCTGCACTTGGTAAGTCAGGATTATGTTCATGCATAGATATTGCATGGAAGTCTAATAAATCTCCAATATTAATTACAGTATCAGGTTTAAATTCTTTCTTAATAGCTTTTAAAAAATCAAAAGAATCTTTGTGATGATAAGGTATGTGAAGATCACTAATAACTAAAACAGATTTATGCATAGGGAAGTTATCATTTTATTGAGTTTCTTCTTCTGTCGGCTGTCCTTGTCCTTGTTGTTGTTGCATCATCTGTTGCATTTGTTGGGCGGCTTCCTGCATTTCTTCTTGCGATCTAATTAATTCTTCAGGAACACCTAATTTTTTAGCAACATATTTAGCTACTTCATCTTGTTTAACGAGAACATTTAATAATTGTGGACCAACTCTTTGTTGAACCATACCTAAGAATCTATCTATTGTTGCCACATCTTGTTGTTGTTGTGCTTGTGCTAATGGAGAAGATGATCTTATTTTAATCTCTCTACCATTAACTACAGGAATTTTAATTCTTCCTTGTTTCTTTAAAATATAAATAACTCGTTGTAATACTGGATTAACTAATTCAGCTTGTAATCTTCCAAATGCCGCACCAATTTGTCTTGATAAGTCAGCCATTCTTTCTGCAACTTCTGTAGCTGTCATAGGTGTTTTCTCATTTGGTGTACCTAACATATCATTGTATAATGCTTTTTTAATATTAGTTCTCATATCTCTTAAAACTAAATCACTTACATTAAAATTTCCTGCTTGTGCTATTGGTTGAAGTCCTGATGAACCTGCCGCTTTAGGAATAATTGTCCCTGGAATTAAGGCAATATTATCTACATTGATAACTCCATCATCTTCTACTTGATACATTCCTGATATAGACATTTGTGCATTTTCTAAAATTAATTCTATAACTAAGTTAGAAGTTTTAATTGCAGGTAACGCTAATTGTAATGGTCCTCTTCCATATACTTCTCCTGCTACTTTAGACCATCTATAAACTATGTATGGATTTGATCCTAAACCTTTATATGTTTCTTCAAATAATTTATGTTCATACATTTGAGAGATAACACAAAATTTATATTCATCTTCTTTTGTATTAGAATAATTTTTATAAACTATCTCTAGTACATCACAATCCATGTCAGGAGTTTTCTCCATATCCATTGTCATTTTTTCAGATAGAGTAGCATCAGGATAAGCATGAATAATATCTTTCATTTTAATTTTTCTATTTCTAAAGATATGATCTACCTTATCATCATGTCCTGCATCTAAAACTATTTGTGGTAATGGGATTGCTTTAAATTTAACTGGATGTATTGCATCTCCCTCTTCTACTAAAAGAACACCTGTACCTACTGCACAATCTAAAAATGTTTCATGTACTTCTTGGGAGAAATTAGAATTTTGTAATATTTCAAAAACATATTCTGTTACTTGATCTAGTTCTAAATTAACATCTTTCTGTTCGTCTTTAGGTATTTCAGTACCAGCAACAAAATCTGCCCATCTTGCATAGTTAGGAACAATACCTGATTGTAATCTACTTGCAAATTCTTGTACACCTACTACAGCAGTTTCATCAAAGATTCTGTCAGATCGCCTCCTACCTATTGACTCACTAAAAAAACTTTCCCTTTGTGGTAAAGCAAATTCATAGCATTCTTCAAAAGTAGGTAGCCACATATCTTTGACTGCCTTAGCATTGTTATAACGAGTTATTAATCTTTTAACACCACTCTCAGAATAATTTTCTATTCTTTGTGGTTTAACATCTACTACCATCTATGCTCCTAAAGTATCTTTAGACATTAGACCAGATGAGATTTCATAACCTGCTCCGCCTCTTCTACCTGAAAGAAGTGATCTTCTACCTCTTCTACCTGAGTAAGCGGCAACTCTATCTTCAAATGCTTTTTGCTTATTAGCAGTTCTTTCTGCTTCTTGTTGCTTACGCATTCTCGCTCTTTGTTGCTTTACACTTTCCTCTTCTACTGGAGGCGGTGGTGGTGGCGGAGGAGATGGTTTAAATGGACCTGCACACATAACTATCTTCTCCTTTCGTAAACTGATTTTGGTTTGACATCAAATACATTAAAATTCCTTTTCGCAACTACAGGTTTATTAGATTTGTTACCAATAGTCAATGCTCTTCCCTCTCCTGCTCCTAATAATAAATATTGCAAAGCGTCGTGTACATGAGAAAATCTATTCTTATTTGGCTTTTCATCATATCTTTCTCCTGATACTTGAAGTCGTCTATAGTGATATCCACCAGCAAAACCTTTAATTAAATTGTTACATTTGTTATCTATAATAATACCTGACTCTCCATCTACCATTCTATTTAATACAGATGATACTGATTCTAATCTAAGAGTTACATCATTTGATGGTGCTGGTCTTGCATATATTCCTTTACCACGCATGATTTGAAAGGGTGTACTTTCATCTGTTTGTACTCTATGATCCCCTGCTGGATCGCCAAAAATTACAAATTCTCTTGGCAAGTATTGTGCCATAACTTGTTTCATTAAATCAGAAAATTTTACAATACCCATATCTTCTGCAACTAATTCATCAAAGACTACCCATCTATTTCTTATTCGTTGTGCAAATACACAAGCTGGTGTTAATCCAAAATCAATTCCACAAAAAATAGGAACACCTTTAGCAATAGCTAAATCTCCTTTTGCTAAATGTACTTCTTCATTATAAGATTCATATACAGGTTTTCCATCTTCTACTTGTCCTAATTTATTTAAAACATAAACATCAATCCATGATTTAGTTTTACCTCGTATAATATTACTATAATAATTTGGAGTTAAGTTCTTTTGGTTCTCCATAAGTTTATTATTTTCATATCCCTCTATTTCATTTTCTTTATTTTTAATTTCTAACATAGCAGGGGGTTGATTATAGAAAGACCAGTTATCAGGTTTAACTAACATCTTAGCTTCTTGTTTAGTTATGTAATCAGGAATGATTGTTTCTCCTGCCATAATAGACCACCAATGATCTGTATCAGGTGGGTTAGTATCTGCTATTACACCATACCAACTTGGTCCACCATCTCTCATAGATGGATATCTTCCTACCCTCATTGAACAAGCATCAACAATAGACTTAGGTATTTCTCTTGCTTCATTAATCCAAACACCAGTAAGTTCTAAAGATAATAATTTTTTGACATCTTCAGGTCTATCAAGTGCTAAAAAAATAACTTCAAGTTCAATATCTCCTTTTTTAATATTGTGAGTATATGGAACACTCCAGCCAAATCTTCCCCATTCTTCTTCAGGAAACCAATCAAGCCAAGTTTTAATTGTTGTTGTTTTTAATTGTGGGTTAGTATTTCTTATAACAGCCCATCTTGATTTTCTTTTACCATCTTCAGATGGCTTTTGAAGTAATGCTCTTCTGATAACTTCAATACAACAAGCAACAGATTTACCACTACCTACTGGTCCACGAAGTCCTCTAAGAAAGTTATTATCTTTTAAAAAATTTTTAAGGGTTGCCCCATCAGGTTTATAATTTAGTGATCCCATAATCTACCGCCAGTTTAATTAGTTTCTCTCTTGCATTGTCAGAAAGAGAATCAATTATTCTATCTGCTTCTTGGTCGTTCACATGGGATGCTGGGTAATGTTTCATATGTTGAGTTCTTACTACCTTTCTAAGTATCTGCAAATCCTTTATAGCGACCTTAGTGAAGATACTCATGGTGCTTGATTCATTATCTGTTCTTTAGCCATCTTAGTTGCCTCTTCTTCTGAATGACCTTTTAACATTTTAAACTCTACATATTCTTTGATTCTTTTAGCTGTGTATTCTAGTTTAGCTTTCTTCTCGTTCTCCATCATCTGATTTGCTCTCTTCTGATTCTTTAGGAGTATTGACTGCTTCTTTGGTTCGGATTTTTCTTGCTTCTTCATAGTTTTCCTTTGTGTTGTTTCTTCCATCAGGGTAAGTTGTCTTTGGTATTCTCTTCATGTTTAACATCCTCATATGTTGCACGATAACCTCTTGGACAAGAAAAAATTTTAAGTTCCTCTTCTGAAATAATCTTCTCTTCAACAAGTTCAGTATCGCCTTTTATCCATACCTTTAGCAAATATTTGTTACTTTTTAAAGGCATACCTAAAACTATAGCATAGGATGATCGAACCTTGAAGAACTATATTGTGTGTATAGGACCCCCCTCACTTGTCGTTGCCTAGTTTTTGGGGGTGGGGTAACCATCACACGACACTATCCCTGTAATTTCTACGATAAGTCTATGTTAATGGAGAAATTACCACCAACCAAGTGTTGGTGCTTCTCAGGGGCTTTGAAACCAGCTCGATCTAGTATATCCCTACTAGCTTCTAGCTGAACATACTCACTCTTAGCCCCCTGAGAAAGGGAGAGTAGTCGTGCTGATGCTTTAGCCGAAGATAATCCGAAACTTCGCTGAATCTCGGACATCATGTATGCCTGTACCTCAGGTTTTCGTAGCATCTTACTAGCACTAACACGAGATGAATTACCCTTGTAACCAGCGAGTTTTGATGCTTCTGTAATGGTACATCCTGTGGCTACTAAGGTATCTACTAGCTTCTTAGCTTTAGCCGAGATTTCAGCATTCGGATTAATCTTTGGCGTGTATCTTTCGAGTGTCTTTGACATAGCTATTTACCTCTTATGGTATTGGTTGGTACCTATCGGTAGTATAGCGTATAACCCCAGCTTGTGTCAAGACACCAACATCTAACACAAGATGTAGTGGTCGCATGATGTTACGAACTGCTTTGTTCTAGGTTACTCTATGCTCCACCCCTTTTGTGTAGTTTATACTCCCAAGATAAAACCTCTCAGAAATGGAACCGCACCTGCGGTGCTGTCAAGTATTAAATCGGTTCCCCCTGAAGTAGGTTCCCCCCAATTTAACACCTGACTTCCATTTGCTGGAGGTTTTTGTGCATCTTGGAGTTAAACTAACAACAAAAGGAGTATAACATGAGTAACAAACTAGAAAAAGCATTCGGCATCATAGCTGACCACTTCAAAGGGTTAGAGTTGTCGGAAACACCACAAGCTGATACCTATACTGCCGAAAAAGGTTCGGTACAGAATATCATAAGAGGTTCTGAAATAGCTTGTAAATCTGCCTCGAATCTACAGCACGAAATCGGTGCTAGATTGAAAGGTAGAATCAGAAATAATGCTGGTTCTGAAGTAGAAGATCAAGCTATGCAAAAAGATACCTTTGCAGTTAAGCAACTACAATTACAAGTAGAATTAACTGAAGAGTTTATTAGCAAAGCTAAAGACTTCTACAAGGACAGATTTGGATTAACTTACACTCCAAAAGTAAGAGATCCAAATCCTGAGAATGTTAAGAAAACATTAGCAGTTGTAGAAGCTGAAGAGGTACTAAAGAAATTAGCATCTTAACAGATCATTTAAACCTCTAGTAGTTAATTCTACTAGGGGTTTTTATTTATTAACCTATTGACACTATAGAACAAAGTGTTAATATATACTTGAAGTAGAAAAGGAGGATCGAATGATCTTATACAAAGGGAAAGCCAAAGACTATAGTCTTGATGGCATTAAGAAATCGTTAGCAAAAAAATCAGGTGTGATTGTACACAAGAATATTTTGTTACACGAATTAATTGAAAAGGTAAATCAATGCATCATACAGAAAAAGAAATCGTAGATATTGTAAGCAAACAGAAATCTGATTTGGATCGTATGTTTTCTAAGATGACATTACGATTTTTAAATAAGATTAAATCAACTGATTCATTAAAGGAATTAAATGAACTGCGTAGGGCTTACAATATTTGTATTGAATGTCATTCATTAGACCAAGAAGTAATCAATACAATTTGTAATCAGATACAATTATTGGAGGAGAAATATGAGTAAAGTTAAATCAGATTTGCGTTGGGATGAGTGGGATGAACAAGTAAATCAATCAGCAATAGATGATGCTGAAGCAGTATATCGTGCAAGTAAAAGAGAAAATACTATGAACGATATCTGCAAAGGTGCTTTCATGTACTTAAAACTTGAACCAAAAACTTCGGATCGGAAGTATTGGGAAGAAGTTTATAAGAAAGCAAATGAAATAAGAGATCAATACAAAAAAATAAGGGAGGTCTTATGATTATTAAACAAGAAGTTTATTGGGGCTTAAATAAAAAAGATGAAGTCGTAATAGATGTAGAAGAAATCAGAAAAGAATTTGAACATAAACTTAGTATTATTGTTCAAGAAAAAGAGGGCTTTTCTGAAAATGTAATGGAGGATAAATGAGTACAACAGAATTTTATTGTTGTGTTTTTTTTCTATTCACAATGATTGTATTAATAATAACAATATAACTAGGAGGTATAATGCAAGGCAAAGCAAAAGATGTAGTCCATAGCATTACAAAAAACATACTGAAGTTAATGAAAGAACAAGGTAGTCAATGGACTAAACCTTGGGCTAATAAACTATTCACTTCAGTAGATGGTTGGAAATATACTGGAGGAAATATTATGCAGTTAGCTTTTCAACCATACGATAGATATGTTTGGGGAACTTATAAGCAGTGGACCAAACATGGATGTCAAGTAAAGAAAGGAGAAACTTCTACTAAATTATTATTCATTAAGAAATATATCAAAGAAGTAGAACATAAAGGAGCAACAAAAGAAAAGATGTTTCAAATGTTTAGATGTTTTGATGTATTTAATATTGAACAAGTAGAGGGTAATACAGAAAAGTTTGTTGGCTTTGATACATTTGAAAACAAAGTCAATGACAATGAGAATGCTGATGTATTTATAAATAATACAGGAGCAAAGATTTCTCGTAGTGGAAAGGCTTGTTACATACCAAGTATTGATGAGATTCGTATGCCAAATAAAGAATCGTTTATCAATACTGAACATAGTACCGCTACAGAAAACTACTATTGCACTATGTTCCATGAACTGACTCATTGGACAGGACATGAAAAGAGATGTGATAGAAAGCTATCATCAAGATTCGGATCAAGTGGCTATGCGTTTGAAGAATTAGTTGCTGAACTTGGATCATGTTTTATAGCAAGTCATCTAAACATTACTTCTTCTCCAAGGGAAGATCATGCTATGTATTTGAATAGCTGGATCAAATGTTTAGAAGAGAACGAAGATGCTATTTGGAAAGCATCAAGTCTTGCAAGTAAGTCATTAGACTTCTGTAAGAATTTACAATCAACAACAAATGTAATCAAGGAGGTTGCGTAATGAAAGTAAATAGTGATGACTTCAAGTTTATCTTACAAACTCTAAACAGAATAGATAGTAAAGCTGAGGTAGAGTTTAAAGGAGAACATTGGAGCGACGATAAGTTAAGAGAATATAAAAGTCTTGACTCAATTTCTATAGTTTTTGCTAAAGAAAAAAATGAGGACACAAGACTTATTATTAAATTAAGTTAGGAGGAAACATGAAGATACATGATGAAGAAATAAATAAATGGATCAATGATTGTCCTACTCATAAATGTAATGTCAATCATATAGACGAACATGGTATTTGTTTAACTGTTTGTTTTAACAATGAACCTGAAGAACAAGAACCATTAATATTAACAAAAGAAATGGAGGTAAAAGATGGGAGATAGAGTAAGTATATCTTTTAAAGATAAGGATGGAGATGAAAGTCCAAGTATATTTCATCATTGGGGAGGCACTTGGTTTCCACAAGTTGCTTTGCATTGGATGACAGATTTCCATGCAAGAATAAAAAAAGAAAAAGGAAGAGTAAGTGATCCAACAAGTAGAATGGAATCAAGAAATTTAATGGTTCAATTCATTGGAGAACTAAGACAACATAAACAGTTAAGAGAATGTACAGGTTTTGAAAAAACAGATGGAGAATCTGATATGAATAAACCTATTGTACATGATACAGATATATCTCATAGCATTTATTTAGGTAAAGAACCTAATGATGGAGATAATTCTGACAATGGTCATTACATAATTCATACTCATAACTTGATTATGATTAATGATAGAGGAGAAACAATAGCAAGAAAGGACAATCCAAATGAGTAACTTTAATAAAGAAGTTGGAGAATTTATTAAGCAACAAAGACTTAATAAAAATCCAAGAGTAACGCAGACAATGTTAGCTCGTTATTTAGGAGTAACATTTCAACAGGTACAAAAATATGAGAAAGGAATGAATGGATTATCATTACAAAAATTTCTTAAAACTATGGAATTTTTTAATTGTTCTATTACTGATGTACCTTTCACTCATTGGCTAACAAGAATACCAGTAGTCATTGAACATAAGGAGCAAGACCATGTTGAATCAAAAGAACTTTAAGGATTTGGTTGGAGAGTTTCAAACTTTCCACCAAAAAAATCCTGAAGTATATAAATTGTTTGTAAGATTTACCTTTCAAGCAATCAATAGAGGTCATCATAAACTATCAAGTGAGATGATTATTAATAGGATAAGATGGGAAACAAATGTAATGACTACTGATAAGGAATATAAAATCAATAATGATTATAAACCTTTTTATAGTCGTATGTTTATGACACAATATTCTAAATATAATAACTTCTTTCAGAAGAGAGGTAGTTATGCAGACAAAGTAGATTGGAGTAGCTATGTTGTACAATCAGATCATCAGACATCTGAAGTTACGCAGACAATATCTTAGGTTAGATGCTACTGCACTAGCAGAAAAGGTTGGTGTTGCTGACTCTCTCATTAATAAGTGGGAGAGTCTAAAGCAAATACCAAATGCATCTAACTTTTTAAATTGGTGTAATGCATTACAAATGAATGTTGCATTACTAGAACATAAGTCAATGATTGGAGAGTATGAACCTACTCCTCAATGTATTGAATATATCATTAACAATCATGGAAGCGAGGTAGATATTGAATACGAAAAACAAAAATTCACAGATCATTACAAAGCAAATGGAGATGTTAAAGCAGACTGGGATGCTTGTTTTAGAAACTGGATTAGAAGATCAATCCAATTTAGTAACAATCGAGGACAAACTCAAACACGCAACAATCCATATGATTCCAAAGCTGTTCAAGAAAGACGCAAACGAATCTCTAATGTTGCGAGTATGGGAGATCAGGTATCTGATGGGCAAGGACAGGGAAAAGTTCGAACCATCAAGTACGATAGATAAAGATGCACCTAATATTATTAATCGCATGGCTAGTTATATTCAGCCATGTACTAGAAAAGATATTGCAGTTGTATTAGAAACTATAGCAAGTACCTTTTCAATTAATATACCTAATGAAACAGGATTAGAACAATACTTTAGAATACTTCAAAAGTACCCTGCATCATTACTTAAAGATTGTATGGAAGATATATTAATTAAATATAAATATCCTAGGTTACCACTACCAGTAGAATTTACCGATAGATTAGATGCACCATACGAACATCATTTAGGTTGGTTAAAACAATTAACAAAGTCGTTTTATAAACTTGAATTATGGAAACAAAGTGAGTATAACAAACAAACAAAAGGAGAATGAAATGAAAACAAAAGAAGTTATCAAGACTCCAGTTGAAGATGTCAAGGTCAATCGTAATCGTGGTCTTGGTGGTAGTGATGCCACAAGAATTATGCGAGGGGATTGGCATGACCTTTGGTTAGAAAAAACTAATCGAAAAGAACCTGATGATCTATCACAAGTTCTTGCTGTTCAGCTAGGTATATATACCGAACCAGTAAATAGAATGTTCCTTAACTATGCATCTGAATTAAACATAAATGAGATGGCAGTACATAGTAGTAAGTTACCTGTAACAAAAGAATTTATGTTTGCACACTATGACGATTATTCTAAGTCGGATAATGCAATAGTAGAATACAAACATACTAATTCTAATAACACTTTAGATAATTGTATCAGTACATATATGCCACAGATACAACACTACCTTATGGTTAGTGGATGTAATCATGCTTGGCTATCTGTAATCTTTGGCAATCAAAGACATGAACATTGTAAGATTGATGCTGATAAAAATTATCAAAAGAAACTTTATGACATTGAGAAATCTTTTTGGTCCTATGTTAAAGATGACAAAGAACCTGAGAAAATAGAAACAGATGAGTTACCTAAACTTGCTGGTGCTATTAAAATCAATGACATGATAACACTAAATTTTGATGAGAATAAAGATAATCAATTCTTATCAAATGCTACAAGATGGGTTGAAACAAAGCAGATTGCAAATGAGAATACTGCATTGGGCAAAGTCTTGAAAGCAAAGATTCCTGATAACTGTAGGAAAGCAGTTGGAGGAGGAGTTGTAATCAGCAGAACAAAAGCTGGTTACTTAACCATCAAAGAAGAAACCAAAGGAGGTATGTAAGATGGCTAAACCACTAGACGAAAGAGTAAAACAAATCCTAAAGAAACTTGGCTTTGATCCTAAACAATGTTTATGGGATTGTCATGGAACTTGGGTAATGTATCATAGATTTATTGAGATCGCTGGTGCAAAAAATAAAATCCGATATGACCTAGAGGAGATAGAAACTAATTCAAGAGATGGAATAGTTTGTATTAAATGTAGAGCATCTATTGGAGTAAATGGGAGTGAGGAAAAAGTTATTACCTATGGAGAAGCAAGTCCTAAGAATAATAAAAATTCCTATCCTTATGCTATGGCTGAGAAACGAGCAGTAGATAGAGCAATCCTAAAACTATTAGGAATGCATGGGTTCGTTTATTCAGAAGATGAAATGGATTTATCTTCAAACACTAAACCTACAAACAATATAGGTGCTAGTGATGATACGAAGTTAGAAACATTCCAAGGAGAAATTAACTCTAGTAAGAATCTGAAAGAGTTAAAAGCATATGGACAAATGTATAAAGTACATATGGGTAAGGCAAAGCAAACAAGTCCTGCCATATATTTACAAACAAAAACTTTATATGAAACAAGACTAACTGAACTAACTAATGGAAAGGAAAATAATGTACAATAGTATCACACTAATAGGAAATCTTGGTGCTGATCCTGATATCAAACAAACTTCTAAGGGGGGCAAGTATGCTCTCCTTAGTGTTGCTACACATAAGAAAATCAAAGGAGAGAAACTTACTGAGTGGCATAAGGTTGTTGTATGGGATGAGAAAATTGCAGAAGTAATGGAGAAATATACTAGACGAGGTAGCAAAGTATTACTGCAAGGAAGATTGACATATAAAACATGGGAGAAAGAGGGGATTCAAATGAAACAAGCTGAAGTACATCTTGATAGATTTGAAAGTAAGATGGAAATGCTTGACTCTAAGAGCGAATCAAAATCATCTCAGAATGAGATAGATGATTTTGGTAGCGATAAGACCTATGAAAATGAAACAGAAAACCCTGATGTACCTTTCTAATAGATGAATAATCAAAATGACAATTTAGATTTAGTAGAGCAGTTAAAAGATTATAAGGAAAAAACTACTGCTCTATTAAAAGAATGTAAGAGAGATAATCTAATACAAGCAAAAGAGATAGATAGATTGAATGAGTATATACAGATACTAGAAATGGAACAGAAGAAATGACAAGAACACAACATATAATTTATAGTTTTATCAAGCAATATATTACTACTGAAAAAATATCTCCAAGTTATGAGGACATATTGAAAGGTACTAAATACAAATCTAAATCACAGATTTATAAAGTGGTAGATGCTTTGATTAAAAAAGAATACCTAAAAAAGATAGGTAAGTTTGGAGATGCTAGACGCATAATAGTCAATAGAGATTATGAGAAAGGAGGTATTAAGATTGCAAAATCAAAACATTAATGGCGAAGCATATATGATGGCTGACAAAATTGCTAAAGAAAATCCTTATGCAATACGAGATCAGTTAGCTTTTTATATACAAAAGTCATGGGATGCTTTTCCAATTCTAAAGTTGCAAAATATTCAAGAGATATTAAAGCAACCTGAAGAAATGGAGAATCCTTGTGAGTAGAAAGTCTAAACAAAAAGGATATAGGACCGAATATAATTTGGTAAAATATTTTAACAAGAAAGGTTTGTCTGCAAAACGACAACCATTGAGTGGGGCATTAGTCGATTTTCCTCACGATATTCAAATCAAAAACCCTGATGTAATCATTGAAGTTAAAGCTAGAAAAAATGGTGCAGGATTCAAAACATTAAAGAACTGGATGGGTAGTGCTGATGCATTAGTTATGCATGAAGATAATGCTGAGTCATTAGTGGCAATAAAACTAGGTTATTTTGTGGATTTACTTCTAAACCATAGAGAGTATAAAATGCCATATGATTTGGAAGTTAAGGAAAAACTTAGAAACAAAGATAGCTAGGTACTTTGCTTTATCTATAGCTGTACTAAGTGCATTCCTATTAACAACATTTAAACTTGCTAGTTATCAAGTAATTGGTTGGTGTCTTGCAGTAGTTTCTTCTACCATGTGGGCATACTGGGGGTGGAATAGTAAGGAGCAAGAGGGGTATGGTCGTTTTATAATGGAATTACTGTATGTGATACTAGGTATATGGGGAGTATATAACTGGTATGGCTAGAAAATTTAAAGATCATATTGAACATGAACCTATCTTTCATAAGACTTCAATAGGTAGGAATCCAAGTAAATGTAAAATGAATAAATCTAAACGCAGATCATGGAAGAAGTATCGTGGTCAAGGTCGTTAAATATCTTTAGTCTTAATACCTTTACACTCAAACTTAATAACTAATTTATGTTTATTAATATGATCTATATCAAACTCTTCTAATTCTGGTAGATTTCTAAATGTTTTTTGTGCTATAGCATATCCACTATTTACACAATCATAATGAGTATTAAATTGATATCCTGATATTGAACTTGATGGACATTGTCCAGTATTCATACTGCATATATACAATATGAGTATGTACTTCACAAGAACAAACCTAGAATTAGTGCTAGAACTACCAAAGAAAGCCATACACGAGGGTTTAGATTATTCATACAATGAGTACATTTAAGACTCATATCGTTAATCCACGCCCCTTTAAATGCGTTCTTTAGGTGTCTTTTCACATCATCTAAAATCATATTAATTTTATCCATAATTTCTACCTATATTATTATTTCCTTTTAATCAAGTCTGTAGCTTTAAGACCATAAACACTAGCTATAACACCCACAAAAATTGATTGATACCAAAAAGGCATATCAGAAAAGTATTCAAAAAAGAGTTTCATCTTTTCCATATGGGCAGGATCATCAGACCATACAGAAAATCCTAGCATTACGATAGGGATTGAGAGCAAAATCAAAATAAATTCGTCTTTCCAATCTGCTTGTCTTGCCTCTAATAATTTACCTGAGTATTCTAATTGACCTGAACTCATTTTTTCTGCGTGTTTCATTTGAGCATCAGACATTAACATTTTAGTTTTTTGTCTATTCTTATAGATATGAGTACCAGCATT
>Ga0209404_10000649_pt1 | contig 26521 bp, 25 predicted proteins | sample TroAtlMetagenome_2_FD_187447 | JGI IMG/M metagenome (GOLD analysis project Ga0209404, IMG submission 187447) | Marine eukaryotic phytoplankton communities from Atlantic Ocean - Tropical Atlantic ANT8 Metagenome (SPAdes) (version 2) | ecosystem: Environmental > Aquatic > Marine > Oceanic...
TTAGAATGCAGATGGCTGCACCTGAAGTTACAGATTTATCTCAAGAGTCTAAGTTAACACGTGAACTTTATGGGATGGATGGATCTGAAACTGATAATTTTGCTAGACAATGTTTGTTGGCTAGAAGGTTGGCTGAAAGAGGGGTTCGTTTCATTCAAGTTAGTCATGCTAATAGTCTTCCTTTTAATAATGAACAATGGGATCAACATTCTCACCTTGAGAAGGGCCATTCTATAAATGTTCGGCAAATTGATAAGCCCATTACCGGCTTGATTAAGGACTTAAAAGCTAGAGGTTTACTTGAAGATACTCTTGTTCTTTGGGGTGGTGAATTTGGCAGAACGCCAACTGCACAAAAAGGAAATAATGAAATTGGAAGGGATCATCATCCAGATGGATTTACAATGTGGATGGCTGGAGGAGGGGCTCGTCCAGGCTTCAAATACGGTTCAACTGACGAATTTGGATATCATGCCGTAGAAGATAGAATGACAATTCATGACCTTCACGCTACGATTCTCTATATGATGGGTATTGATCATACAAATCTCACATACAATCATAATGGAAGAGACTTTCGACTTACAGATGTTCATGGAAATATCGCAAAAAAAATAATATCATAATAATGATATTATTTTCAAGTAATGGACATTAATTAATAGTAGTGCTTATTAATCAAAAGTGTCATATCAGCAAAGGTTATTAAGTAAGAGTTATCCAGTTTGGGTATGGCCTAATTTAATTGGCTTAGATGCCCCATTTATTGCTATTGTATGGCAAAAGCTATTTGCAGATAGCTTTAATGTTAAACTTCCATTATCTAATTATTTGACACTGTTTTTGGTGGTCTGGGTTATTTACTCAGTCGATCGGTTGATGGATGCAAGATCATTAAGGAGTAAGGAAACAGCTTCATTGAGACATAGATTTTACCTCAAATACTTTCGTTTGCTATTTTTTATAACGGGGTCTTGTTTTTTATGTGCTGGCTACCTTTGTCTTGCAGTTATCCCTTTAGAAATGCTCAAAGTCGGTCTAGCCATTAGCCCTTTTGTTTTAGTTTATTTATTGCATAGAAAATTCTCAACAGGGCCGATGTTGGCAGTTGTTCCTAAAGAAATATTTGTTGGTTTGGTATTTGCTATTGGAGCTACTCTTCCGGGTCATGTATGGGCAGGTGATATTCCTGAGGCTTTTTTATCTTCTCCGGTCATTGTTTTTGGAGTCTTATGTTCTATGAATTGTATAGCAATTTCGGTTTGGGAAAGAGACTCTGATTATCAGAATGATAGTAGTGCATTACCTCAGTTCTTCCCCATTATAACTAAATTTTTTACTCCTGTATCCTGGATTGTCTTTATAGGTCTTCTTATTTTTTTAAACTACAGTTTTGGTAAAAATTATTATAATGAATCGTTACCAGTAATAACGGCTTCAAGTATTGGGTGTGGAATAATAGCAATTATTTCTCATTTTGATGGTAGAGTATCATGCAATATCATGCGATTATTTGCCGATATGGCCGTACTCATTCCTGGGCTTGCTTTTATTATTGCATGATGAATTTTGACTTAATTGCTAAGCATTATAACTGGATTGAGAAAATCATTTTTCGCTCAGATCTTGAAAAAGTCCGAAGAATGAATCTTGCTCTAGTTAAAAATGCGAAATCTATTCTTCTTTTAGGAGACGGTGATGGTAGATTTCTCGAGCAAGTGTCACTGATGGGAACTGATGCATTTATTGTTTCTGTGGATTCAAGTGCAAAGATGATTGATCTGTCTAAAAGAAAGTTAGAAAAATCTGCGCTTAATGTAGAATTTAATTGTACCAAAATAGAGGATTTTCAACCTATAGAGAGTTTCAAGCCTGACTTGATAATCGCACACTTTTTTCTAGATTGTTTTACTCATGATGAAGTTAAATTAATCATCGATCGTGTTTCTGAGTGGGCAGCTGTGAATGCTAAATTTGTTATAAGTGACTTTTTAATCACTAAAAAGACTTCATTTAATAAGATTTATCAAAAAATGCTTACAAAAATAATGATCCGCTTCTTTAGACTTTTTTGTGGTATTTCTGCAAGACTTTTACCTAATATACCTAAAATAATGACTTCTCGGGGCTGGAATTGTTTAAGTCAAGAGGGCCTTAAAGGCGAATTTATTAATAGTTGGGTTTGGCAAATCGAAGGTTATGCCAAAAGACCTTGAATGGTTTGATCTAACTGGTAGAATAATTAAAAGAAAGCCCTCCTATTTTATATTATTAACTAGATGAGTTCAGGGGGGATTTTACCATTAATTAACCCCAAGAAATTAAAATATGAAAACCCAATTCAATCAAAAAGGTTTCACTCTTATCGAATTGCTCGTGGTAATAACAATTATTGCAATTTTGGCAAGTGTGTCAGTTCCAGTCTTTTCTTCAATTCAGCAAAAGGCAAAAGTTAATAAATCGATGCAGCAAGTTTCAGGTATTTATAAAGGCGTTTATGCTCTCTACGGAGAAGATGGGTTCCTTCCATCTGGAGATAATGCAAATGATATCCTTGCTGAGGTTGCCGTTGAAATGGATTCTGAAAAACCATTTTATGTGGCTGGTTGTGCATGGCATGGGAATGGACAAACAAAAACTGGTGGTGATAATTTTCACGAGAGAAGTACACCTCAGGGTATTGCTCTTGAGCCAGGTGCAAATCATTATGCAGTAAATAAAGATTCTAGATTTGAACCACGTTATCCGATGTTAGCTTCTGGTTTTTCTTCTACCGTTGGACAGTATGCTCAAGAAAAATCTGAATTAGGTGGAATTTGGGAGGGTAAAACAGCCGTGATTATCTATGGAACTGGTGATGCAGAAATTGTTAAATTAGATTTAAGTGGTAAAGCTATGAAAGACATGGGTGGAAGAAATATTGATTTGTTCGACTACCAAGGTAAAGTTCAAATGGTTAATCCCCAGAGAGGTAACTAAGCTTTTAGTTTAATCTAAATAATTTAAAAAGCCGGCATCTATTTTGGGTGCCGGCTTTTTATTTAGAAATATCAAATTTAAATCGAGGATTGATATCAGTTAACGTTCTAAAACCAATTAACTCTGATTTAAAACTCCTATTTTCAACGGCTTTTCGGTCCAACAATTGGTTCGGATCCTGTTTACTTGATTTAAAATTTCCGCCACGAATTACAGGAACTGAATTACCAATAATTTCTGGGTCTTCTTCCAAGGTTATAGTCCACTCAGATACATTGCTCATGAGTCCAGCGATTCCGTCTTTTGTAAGATCACGATGGATTAAATGAACATCTATCCATTTTGTAAAATTATTGTTTATAGATTTTTTAGAATCTTTAGGAGAATCATTTCCCCATGTATAAAGGTTACCAGTTTTTCCTCTCCCTGATTTTTCCCATTCTTCTTCAGTAGGGAGTCTTCGGCCTTTCCACCTTGCATATGCGTATGCGTCCCACCAATCTACATAAATTACTGGTGAATTTAGTGAAATATGATGGCCAGAGAATGTACCGCCAAGTTTTGCGGCTTTGAAATATTGGTCCCAATATTTTGGTTTATGACTAATTTTTTCTACAGGTTGTTCAGGATGCTTATATTTACCAATGTCATCAAGTTTAATAGCATCTAGAAAGGTTTTGTACTCAGAGATAGTGGTTTCATATTTATCAATCCAAAAAGTAGGAAGTATTTTAATTTCTCCATTTTGATAAATGAATTCTCCACCATCAATTCTAATCATTAGATCTTGATTTGTATTTGTAAATATTTCTGATTTATCCCGATCAACATTTAATAATATTCCTAAAGTGGTAATAATTAGAATAAAGGAACCTAAAGCCAGAAAAAAATGGACGGTTTTCTTTTCTGGCTCTACAGAACTATTTTCAATAGTGTTTGAGATCTGATTTTCGTAACTTGATATTTTTTCTGCAAATCTTTCCCATGTTAATGTATCGGTGCTGTTTAGAAGGCTATTTAAAAAAGATGAAATTTTAGGATCTATATTTTTTTCGACTAGATGTTTAGTAGCTTTAATTAGGTATTTGATGTTTAACTTATCGTATTGAATGTTTTTCTGATTTTTAGTTGCAGTGTTAGCAATTCGAGTTGTTCCATCTGAATTGATATAAATATCTGATGCCTGAAGTGGAGTATTAGGTATTTGATTGCTTTTTAGGTATATTTGTGTGTCTACTATAACCTTCAGAAGGCTAATGATTTGTCCTTGGTTGAACTTTATGCCGTAATCTATTGCGTTCTCTAGACTCTGCCCATTCATGAGTTCGCTTGTGTAGAATAAATACCCATCATCTTCATGGCCTTCATAAACTGCAGCAATATTTGGATGAGAAACTTTTGCCTTTGCTCGTACCGTTTCACGAAAATTTTCTATAGATGTTGTGGATTGAGTTAAGTGGCGCTTTAAAAGAGTTAACGATACTTTTCTATTAATTGAAATTTGTAATGCTACATGAATTTCAGTCTCGTTTTCTGATTTTAAAAATCGGGTTAATTCGTAATCACCAATTTTTTTCCCCTGCGCTGATAGAATATTGGCGAGTGGAACATTTTCATCCTCTAAGTCATCTGAAATATGCTCTGGCGAAGAATTCATTTCTATAGAATTTTCATGATCGTCAAAAGTTATAGCAATATTTTTTCGCACCCAATTTTTTATTTCTGAAGATTCGATCTTTGGAAATAAGAGATATTTTGAATTACTAAACTTTTCACAAATCGCATCAATAACTTCTGTCTGGTAATCAATTGCATTAATAATTAGATTAATTTTTTTAAAGATTGAAATTTTTGACGTTATGAGCTCTGAAGAAGTAAGACGAATTACTTCAGTATCTTTAAAATCACTTAAAGCATCTATTATGTGATCCGTTATTGATCCATCATCTGAGATGATAAGTATAATCATCCTTTTTATTTAGTTGTTTTCAGGAGGAAATAAAGAGCTATCAATAAATGATCTATTTAAAGATTGTTTTGGTTCTAATAAAATTCTTGGTTTGGCATAAATGTCCTGAAGCAAATCTTTGTAGTATAATCTTGCAACAAAACCATAGTATTTTCTTTTCCCGTGTATTTTTTTCTCAGCCATTGAAACATTCGGTAAATAATATTTCCACTCAACAATTTCTGTGTTTGCTGATTCCCAATCAACTGGGCTTGTTTTCCAAGTTGCACTTGGCTGATCAGACAATGTTGGCTGAACTTCAGAATCGTTAACAATGTCATAAAATTCTAATATTAGAGTGATGTCTTTAACGTCAATTGAATCTTTTAATTTAGAAATTATTTCCATTTTTATTAATATAGTTTCACCCTTCTCTTGATTGATTGGAGACGATTCTATTACTTGTCCAAATAACAATCGCTGTCCTATTTTTTGTATTTTCCTTCCACCATCTACCATTACTTTTAATTTAGCCATTTCCCAGTATTCGCCTCTCTCACCTTTACCAATGGCAAGTATATTATTTAATTCGTTTCTAGATTTTTCATGAAGAGACATTACTTCATAGGTTAGATGAAGTTCCCACATGAGAATCAATTTATTAGGAAAAAGAGTTTTTGCTTCCCTAAAAGCTTTTAATGATTCAAGAGTTTTCCCGTTTTCCCTTAGTGTTCTTCCAATTTCAATTACTTCTAAAAGTTTATTTTCTTCTTCATCTACAATTTTTGTGGAATTTTGGATTATGGGTTCTTCAATAATGGTTTTACTGTTTTTCTTTTTGGACTCTTTGAATGAATTTGTGAGGACCTTTGAAATAAGTTCTCTTTCTTTTTCTTCTGTACTTAATGATTTATTACCCTGTTCCTGAATTTCCTTTTCAGGATTAAAAGTTTCTTTTGAATTTTTGATAGGTTCAATAATTATAGTTTTTGGAGGGCCATCTGTATTCTTCAGTATAGGCCTTTTTTTATTTGCCAGAATTATTACCCAGAGCCCTAGTAACAGAATCGTTGTTTTATAAACGAAATTATCTAATACTAATGCTCTTATTTTTGAGGGTTTCATTAAACTTAGTAATATAAACTATTATTACATTAAGCGAAATCATTGCATAACTAAGTAGAAAATCATCAAAATAGAGTGTTTGGTGTTCATTTTATGAGTATACGTAAAACTAGGGAAAATATACTAATACCACGTAGCGTGGATATTAAGTTGTCTCCAATTGAGGTAGCTCAAAGTTTGCGGCACTTACCTGGATTTCTTTTTTTTGATACAGTTAATCGATCCGATGAGTGTTCTTTCAAGGATACCTTATCAATTATTGGAGCCATGCCAGATCAAGTCTTTCGTGGGCATATCGTTGACCAAAATAATCAGTTAAGAGATTATTATGATGAGGTTGGAAACTTTCGCCAACACGTTGATTGCGGATTTCCTATTGGCGGCCTTTTTGGGCACATTGGATTTAATGGTAAATATAAATTTGGAGAGTATTCCAAACTTTTGGTGTATCTACATGAACGTAACGAATGGATAGATATTGGCGGTTTATCTAATTTTATTAGTTCTCATCCAACTAACGCTACAACGATAAATAGCCTTAAGTTTTGTGGAGGTATGGGAGAAGAAGCATTTTGTTTGATGGTTGAGAAGGCAAAAGAATATATTGCATCGGGGGATATCTATCAGGTGAATTTATCTCAAAGATTCGAAGCTGAATGGCCAGAAAATAAAGATCCATTTGATTTTTTTAAGGCTCTTAGAGAGTGCTCGCCTGCTCCTTATTCTGTATTTCATGAGTTTGCTGGAGAAACAATTATATCTTCTTCTCCTGAGTGTTTTTTATCAATGAGTGGACCAGGAATTTCAACTAGACCCATTAAAGGAACTCGTCCAAGGTTCAATGATCCAGGCGATGATGAGCGTTCGGCTGCTGAGTTGATAACTTCTCCTAAAGAAATTTCAGAGCTTATCATGATTACAGACCTTGAAAGAAATGATCTTGGAAAAGTGTGTGAGTTTGGAACAGTGCGTGTTTCTGAGTTGCTTAAGTTAGAGAAATATGCACAGGTGTTCCACTTAGTTAGTACCATTGAGGGGCGCTTAAAGCCGACTATTGATCATTTAAGTGCTCTCATTTCATGTTTTCCTGGAGGCTCCATCAGCGGTGCTCCAAAGAGTCGTGCTCTTCAAATTATTGATGAACTTGAAGCTTTACCCAGAGATATCTATACAGGTGCTATAGGGTATCTTGGAGTGAATGGCGAAAGTCAATTTAGTATTGGGATTAGAACCGCTTATCTTAGATCAGGTAAGCTCTTTCTTCATGCTGGAGCCGGTATCGTTGCAGATTCTGATCCACAATTGGAGTATCAGGAGACACTTCAAAAAGCGTCAGGTTTTTTCCAAGCAGCTATGAGTTTTTAGTATTATAGATATTATTTGATTTTTATGAATAGAAAAGATTTTCTTAGTAGGTCACCAATAATACATTCTAGTGCTTTTATTGCTAAGAGTGCAGACATGATTGGAGCTGTCACTATTGGTGAAGAGGCTAGTGTTTGGTATGGTGCAATTCTTAGAGCAGATATACAAGAAATTGTGATTGGTCCTAGATCCAATGTGCAAGATGGCAGTGTCATTCACCTCGAATCTGAGCAAGGAACACATGTAGGTCAGTATGTTACAGTGGGACATAAGGCGATTCTTCACGCATGCACAATAGATGATGAAGTTTTAGTAGGAATGGGGGCTATCATTATGGATGGCGCAAGAGTGGGAGCTAGGTCTATAATTGGTGCAGGTGCATTAGTGACAATGAATACTGAAGTCCCACCAGGTTCATTGGTTTTAGGGTCGCCAGCTAAGGTGGTTAGAAAGTTGAGCAATGATGAACAAAGATCCTTAAAAAAACGGGCAGAAAATTATGTACAATTATCGCGGAAATATATTCAGGAAGAAATTCTGTGATATTAATTTTAGTGAATTATTATAGTAGAGGGCATTCACTTTGTGCCTAATATTGAAATAATGAATAGCGAAGTAGTCGAAGTTGATATTAAGGGAACTTTGCCAACAAACGGCGGTTGCGCTGTTTTTCTTGGTAATGAAGATAAGGTGTTCGTAATTTATATAGATCAAATGGTTGGGAATGCGATTACGATGCTTATGAAGGATTTACCTTTGGAGCGGCCTCAAACTCATGATCTTTTTGGTCACGTTCTTGAAGCCCTTGGAGCAAAAGTTCAGAGGGTAGTTATAAATGATTTCAAAGATGAGGTATATTATGGCAGGCTAATCATTAAGGTTGAAAATGAACTTGAAGAAAAAAAGATTCTTGAGATTGACGCAAGATCTAGTGATTGTATTGCCTTAGCTGTTCAGTCTAAGGTGCCGGTATATGTAGCGAACTCTGTTTTAGATAAATCTGATGATGTGACAGAGGTGTTTAAGCGTGTTAATTCTGGTGATTTTATACAAAAAAATGGATTGGATGATCTAATTGTTTGATTCGCTTGCATTAGGCGTTTCGCATTTCATCAATGGCTGACTTCATGTTTTGCGCTTTAAAAGTGCTAGTTCCTGCTACCAATACATTAGCACCATGGTCTGCTGATATTTTTGCTGTTTTAGAACATATTCCTCCATCTACCTGAATGTGAAAACTTAAATCATTTCGCTCTCTGATTTCTCTAGCCTCTTTCACTTTAGGCATTGTTTCTTGAGTCATAAATTCTTGTCCTCCAAATCCAGGTTTGACAGTCATTACAAGTAGTATGTCAATTTGATTGAGATACGGCCGAACCATATCGATAGGGGTTTCTGGATTTATAGCAATACCTGCGGTAACACCTGATTTTTTTATTTCTGAAATTGTTTGTTCTATTTTGTAATTAGGCTCGACGTGTATAGTGATATTATTTGATCCAGACTCAATAAATTGATGAATGTATCTATCTGGTCGTTCTATCATTAGGTGAGTATCCAAAAAAGCATTAGGAACTATTTGGCGGACATGATTCACAAATTTTGGGCCAAACGAAATATTATTAACAAAATGTCCATCCATTACGTCTAGATGTAGCCAGTCTGCGCCAGAATTCATCGCTAGTTGACATTCATCAGCAAGTTTGCTCCAATCAGCTGCGAGTAGAGAAGGGGCAATAATCCTTTGGTTGAAATTTAGCATCTCTAGCTACTATCTTCTACCCTCGTGGTGACGCAAGTCGCTCTTAAACTATATATTATTTAATTATTATGAGTGATATTTCTCAAGATCAAACTTCAATTGACTTCAATAGCGATGAGTATTTTATGGCTGAGGCAATTAAAGAAGCCAAAAAAGCTCTAAGAATTGAGGAAGTTCCAGTAGGGGCAATAGTGGTTCAAAACGGAATTATTATTGGTCGTGGTTATAATCAGGTTGAAATATTAAAAGATGCTACGGCTCATGCAGAGATGTTAGCGCTTACTGCGGCCCAAGAATATATCGGTGATTGGCGACTTTCTGAATGTGATTTATATGTTACAAAAGAACCATGTCCTATGTGTGCAGGAGGAATAATTCATTGTCGAATTCGTTCTCTTATATATGGGTGCTCTTCACCAAAAGATGGGGCTGCAGGAGGTGGTTTTATAAACTTATTAAATCAACCTACATTAAATCATAAAACTGAAATTAGGTCAGAGGTTCTTGCTGGGCAAACATCTCAGTTGTTACGTGATTTTTTTCAATCTGCACGAACTAAATATAAAAAGAATGTTGGAAATGATTTATGAGGTAAGTATTCAAGGGACTTGTTGGAAAATCAACATAAAGATGGTATGATAGCCCAGTGAAGCTAATCCTTAGTACATTTATTTTTTTATTATTCATTTCATCAATATCATTAAGTAGACCGAATATACTCTTTGTTCTTATTGATGACATGGGGTGGATGGATCTTGGGTGCCAGGGTAATGATAATCTTCATACGCCAAATATTGATGCTCTTGCAAAAGATGGAATTCGTTTCACTGATGCATATGCTCCTGCTCCTGTTTGCTCTCCGACTCGTGCTTCCATAATGACAGGGCAATCTCCTGCTAGGCTTCAAATTACGAATCATTTACCGCATCAAGACAGATTTACTCCAAAAAGCTCAAGGCTTCTTCCGGCTAAAATGATTAATCATTTACCTTTGAAGTATATTACGCTGGCAGAAAAGCTTAAGGAGGATGCAGGTTACGCTACGGCGTTTATTGGGAAATGGCATCTTTACACAGGAAAAAATGAAAAATATAATCCTCTTAACCAAGGTTTTGATGTCAATATAGGAGGGTGTTCTTATGGGGGGCCTCCTACTTTTTTTGATCCTTACAGAATTGATTTTTTACCAAATAGAAAAAAAGGAGAGTATCTACCAGATCGTTTGGCAGATGAAACCATTGCATTCATCACTGAGCAGCAATCGAAAAAGAAGCCATTTTTTGTCGCTTTGTGGAATTATACGGTTCACTGGCCTATGGAAGCACCTGCAGATTTATTAGAAAAATATAAGAATTTGCCAGTGCGTGGATATAGAGATTATCGGTATGCGGCTATGATAGAGGCTATGGATAATGCTGTTGGAAAAGTTTTAAATTCATTAGATGATTTGAAAATAGCTGATGAAACGCTAGTTATTTTCAGCTCTGATAATGGTCCTTTCGGAGGAGTTGGTGATGCGAGCCCGCTGAGAGCAGATAAAGGACACCTTTATGAGGGAGGGATTAGGGTGCCACTTATTATTAGATGGCCAGGAAAAGTTAAACCTGAAACATTAGATGAAACGCCTGTCATACTAACTGATTTATATCCAACTATTCTAGAGGCATCAGGACTGAGTTCTGATGTTAATTACCCTATTGATGGGGAGAATCTATTACCTCTTCTAAATGATGGAAAAAAATTGAAGGATAGGGCTATCTTTTGGCATTATCCAAATTTTGCTTTTCATCGTGATAATCGTCTTGGTTCAGCAATTCGTGAGGGGGATTACAAGCTGCTCTATTTTTATGATAACAATAGTATAGAACTTTATAATCTCAAAGAAGACATCGGTGAGAATAATGATCTATCTGGTGAGTTGCCTAAATTGGCTTTAAGGCTCAAAAATAAATTAAAGTCATTACTGTTAGAATCTCAGGCGGCTATGCCAATAAATAGATAAAGAATTATGCTAAATCTTCGTAAGATTTCTAAGTCAGTTGGAGGCCGAACTCTTTTTAAGGATGCTAGTTTCACCGTAAATTATTCTGACTTCATTGCGCTTGTTGGTCCTAATGGTGCTGGTAAATCGACTCTTTTTAATATTATACTTTCCAGTGATAGTGCTGACTCTGGAGAAGTTCAACGTGATGAATGGACTACTCTTGGGTTTCTCCCTCAAGAAGGAGAAGCAATAGGAGGTGAGACGGTTCTTGAGATTGCCACTGGTAAAGCTGGTGTGCTAGAGACGATAGAAAAAAAATTACAAAAACTTGAAGGAAGTGGGCAAATTGAATGTGCTGAATATTTTGAGGCGCAAGCTAAATTTGATGCATTAAGTGATCCTGGATTAGAGGCTAAATCGAAAAAAATGCTCAGAGGTCTTGGGTACCAAGAATCAGACTTTGATCGAGCAGCTAAAGAAATGAGCGGTGGATGGGTTATGCGCGCTCATTTGGCTAGAATTTTGGCTATGGAGCCTGATTTGTTAATGTTAGATGAGCCTACTAACCATCTAGATCTTGAAGCGTTACTTTGGTTTCAGCAGTATCTATCAAACTTTACTGGCGCTGTTCTTCTTATCTCTCATGACCGTTCCTTTATGGATGATCTTGTTAAAGTTGTTTATGATATAGAAGATAAGAATTTGATAAGTTATAAAGGTAACTATTCTGAATTCGAAAAAGAAAAAGAAAAGCGTTTTGAGCAACGGTTACAGGCTTGGAAAAATCAACAAAAGGAAATTGAGAAGAATCAAGAATTTATTGATCGTTTTCGATCTGTTGCATCAAAGGCTGCTCAGGCACAAAGTCGTCAAAGGCAGCTAGATAAAATGGAAAAACTTGAGAAGCCAAAACCAACTCGGAAGCTATTTAAAATTCAGTTTCCTCAGCCTACGAGGAGCGGTCAAAGAGTAGTAAGTTTGAAGGGCGTAAATATGGCTTATGGTGAGAATATAATTTATAGCAACCTTAATGTTGATATCGAGCGAGGTGATCGAATTGCACTTGTTGGTCCAAATGGAGCTGGTAAATCAACATTAATTAAAATTATGGCAGGTGAGTTGGATTTTCAATCTGGGGAAAGAGACTTGGGACATAATTGCCGCATAGGTTACTTTAGCCAACATCGAGCTTCGACTTTAGATCCTGAAAAAAGCGTCCTTGATGAATGCGTCGATGCTGCAGTTGATTTAACTTCGGATGAGTGTAGAGGGGTATTAGGTTCATTTTTGTTTAGAAAAGAGGATGTATTTAAAAAGACAAAAGTTTTGTCGGGTGGGGAAAAGAGTCGATTAAATTTGGTTAAATTTTTGCTTAACCCTCCGAACTTGCTTCTTATGGATGAGCCAACTACACACTTAGATCTAATTTCGATTGATGCATTAATTATAGCTCTCTCGAATTATGGGGGTTCATTAGTGTTTATTTCTCATGATGTGAATTTTATAAAAAAACTAGGAAATAATGTCTGGCACATCAAGGATGGTAATCTCACTAAATATGCAGGTGACTATGACTATTATTTGGAGAAAAGTGGAGGATTGACTGATGCAAGAGCCGCTATCACTAGCTAATTCAGTCAAGTTACTCTTTATTTGAATCTATTTAATGGTAGTAATCGATTAAATTACTACTTGCACAAAGCTACAGTTTATTCGAAATCCTTATTATGGCTCTTACAGAATCCGATCAACCTTATACTAAAACAGATAGTGGCCTTGAGTACCGATCCCTTCATGATGGGCAAGGGGAAAAGCCAGATGCATCGAGTACTGTTACCGTGCACTACATGGGATGCTTTGAAGATGGAGAGAAGTTTGATAGCTCTTATGATAGAGGAGAGCCAACGACTTTTCCTCTTTCGGGGGTTATACCTGGTTGGACAGAGGGCCTTCAATTAATGAACCCTGGAAGTAAATATCAGTTCAAGATACCGTATGATCTTGGATATGGTGAGACCGGTTATCCTGGAGTCATTCCTCCCAAGGCGACGCTGTATTTTGAGATTGAATTAATTTCATTTTAATGCCCTCTAAAGAAGTTCCTCGTATCATCATTATTGGTGGTGGGGCTGCGGGTTTTTTTGGTGCTATCGCATGTGCTGAGTTCGTAAAGGGCAAGGCAGATATTGATATCCTTGAAAGTGGTAGTCATTTTCTTACCAAGGTTAAAATTTCTGGTGGAGGAAGGTGTAACGTTACTCATGAAATGGAGGATAAAATGAATTTTGTTGGCCATTACCCTCGCGGAAAGCGTGAGCTTTTAGGTCCTTTGTCTCGTTGGAGTCAAGAAGATACGGTGTGGTGGTTTAAGGAAAATGGCGTTGAGCTTAAGACTGAATCGGATGGTAGAATTTTCCCAGTTTCAGATTCTTCACAAACCGTTATAGATTGTTTGACTGACGCTGCAAAAGAAAAAAAAATTAGATTAAATAACAAATGTAGAGTTAATCGGATAGAAAAGTCAGATAACGGTTTATTTAAAATTTGGGTTAATAAACAAATAGATCCTATTTTAGTGGATTATTTATTGTTGGCTACGGGAGGCATAAGGTCATTTAGTTCAAGGAATTTACTTGAATCGGTTGGTCATGAGTTCTCTTCTCCGGTGCCTTCTTTATTCACGTTTGAAATAGACGATGATAGATTAATTGATTTGTCAGGTCTTTCTTTATCTAATGCCTGTGTTGGTATCGAAGCATTCGGAATAAAAAGTACAGGACCTTTACTTATTACGCATTGGGGGCTCAGTGGCCCTGTAATTTTAAAGCTTTCTGCCCTTGGTGCTAGAAAATTAGAACAAGTTAAGTATCAATTTAAGATTCAAGTGAACTGGCTTGGAGAGCATTGGGATTTTCAAAAATTACGAAAAATTATAGAGTCTGAAAGAAATAAAAACGGAGTAAGAAAGATTCTAAAAAAGAGCCCATTAAAAGAAATACCTAATAGGCTATGGACTCGGATTGCATTGAAAGCTGGAATTGAAGAAGGTCAAACATGGTCAGAATTGACCAAAAATATTTCTGTTAAAGTTGTCAATTTGCTTAACTCAGAAGAATTTATAGTTTCTGGTAAAAGTCTTAATAAGGAAGAGTTTGTAACTTGTGGAGGCGTTCTAATTCGAGATATTGATCTTAGAACGATGGAGAGTCGATTGGTAAAAAATTTATTTTTTGCTGGAGAAGTGATGGACATTGACGGACTAACTGGTGGCTTTAATTTTCAGAGCGCTTGGACCACAGGAAGAATAGCTGGTGAAGAAATAGCTTTGAGATGCTTTAGCTAAATTCTAATTAGATTTATATAATGTCTATATTTTCATCAATTCAAAATTATCAGGACGAAATAGTTAGGAGGTTTTGTAATCCAAAAAGATTACTTTTTGCCGAAACTCAATGGTATGGTGAAGATTCTGACATTGAGTTGATAAAAGAAGACTGTCGCAAAAGAATATTATTTTTTGAAGGTCGGGGTTTCTACCTTTTTCAAGAACCACAAATTGATCATCGACCTCACTTGAAGAAGATGCGTGTCAGGTTAACTTTTAAACCTTCTGAGTCTAATGCCGCCTAAGAATACCAAATCTATTTTTCTGAAATTTGGTTAACCATTTCCTTTTCAATATCCAAATTATCAGACAAAACGTTTTCAGTGCTATCTAGTCTTCTAGTAAGGTTATAAAGCTTTTTATCTACAATTTTATTATTATTTACTTTGGCAATAAAGCGGTGTGAATGAGAGCGTATACTGATTGCATCTCTCCAGTAGCTGGTAGCATATTTTCGTACGGATTCCTTTTCTTTTCTTAACAATGGAGCCAAAGATATACCATCTAACGGATATTGAGTTATTCTGAATTTAGGTTCACATAAATCAATTAGTGTTGGATAGATATCTAGTGTTTCTACCAGTGCATTTGTTGAGAATCCTCCATTAATACCGGGAACTCTTATCATAAGAACACTACGATTGGCTATCTCGAATGGAGTATGCTTTCCCCACTGTTGAGCGTCACCTAAGTGCCAACCATGATCTCCCCATATTACAACGATCGTATTATTTGCAAGACCTATCTTTTCAAGGTGAACTAAGACTTTTCCAATTTGTCTGTCAACGTATCTGACGCACGCTAAGTATGCACGTCTAGCAATGTTAGAAGACTGATCATTAAGTGGTCTTTTTTTCTTATATGGAGCCGAGTACTTAAAGAATTCTCCACTGTCATGCTTGTAAGGTGAGTCAAAAGAACTTTTATTTAAAGGGATAGGAATAGTTGTATTTTCAAAAGCTTCCCAATCTTTTTTAGTCGCTACGAATGGAAGATGGGGCTTGAAAAAACCCAAACCCATTAAAAAAGGTTTTTGCTGATTTTTCAATTGATTTAATTCTGCAATAGCTCTTTCAGCTAAAAGTCCATCAGGTAGATCTTCATCTTTTTCAGCAGTAAACTCCATTAAATCAAAGTGACCTTTACCGTCTTCGCGGTGTTTGCCATTGGAATAAGCAAAGAAAATACCCCAGCCTCTTTTCCATTGTCCCATAGGAGTGGCTAGGCGATTCCAAGCACCTGGCATTTCTTGCCTGCCATTACCTTGACCATTGTAAGAAAAGACTTTTCCGTCCGGGCTATGAGAGATTTTTCCAATTAGTACTGTTCTATATCCTGATCTTCTGAAGAGTTCAGGCATGGTCTGTGCTCCAAGAAGCTGTTTATTTTGAATTGCTGTTTTTCCACTATAAAAGGAGTTATTTTTGAAGGCTTTAGAATTAATAGGAGATCTTCCGGTTAAGAGTGCATAACGCGAAGCGCCGCAAGTTGAAATCTGTACATAGTGATTACGGAATGTAACTGCCGTTTTTGCGAATTGATCAATATTTGGGCTCTTTGCATAATTAACTCCATAGCAACCCAGTTCGGGTCGAAGGTCATCAACGGAAATAAAGAGAATATTAGGCTTTTCTGATGCCACAGATAAACTCGTTAAATAGATTAGCGAGATAAAGGATATGATTAAATTTATAGGCCTTAATATAAAAGTATATAAATGCATTCTATTGTCGGGTAAATGAATTGATTAAGAGTATCGGTTTTATTATGTAGTTCAATAAATCCTCTTAGATTCCATTTTATTCTCGAATTCCTAATGTTATTTATGGAAAATTAATTCAGCATCAAAATAATTATGAATAGCCTAACTAAAACCGTCATTATATTAATTTTTTCTACATTATATTCAGTTCAATTATCGGCTGATGAGAAAAAAAATGAGTCACAAGATTCTCTTAAGCAAGCTTCTATCAAGGGTTACGGTCTTGGTTGGAGGGAGCTTAATGGAGAGGATTTTGTAAATGTAAACTGTACTGAAAAAACATGGCGTTGGGAAAAAGGGCACGCATTCTGTACAGGTAAGCCAGTTGGGGTCATTAGAATGAAGAAACCAATTAAGAATTTTGAACTTGTCTGTGAATGGATGCATAAAGAAAGTGGAGGTAATTCTGGTGTTTTCGTTTGGGCGAGTCCTGCATCTATTAAAAATTTGGAGAATGGTAAAGGTAGATTACCACACGGCATAGAAGTTCAGGTTTTAGATCTCGGTTATGCTGAAAAATATACTAAGAAATATAATAAGCCGGCCGACTGGTTTACTTCACATGGTGATGTTTTTCCAACTGGTCCTGCCAAGATGAAACCTTTTCCTCCTATTGCACCAAATGGAAAAAGAAGTTTTCCTTCAAAAAATCTTACAAAGGGTACTAATGAATGGAATCATTATTATGTTAGGGCTATTAATGGCGAAGTGAGATTATGGGTCAATGGTGAAGAGGTTTCTGGAGGGACTGGTTGCGAACCTGCACAAGGTTATCTGTGTCTTGAGAGTGAAGGGGCACCAGTAGAATTTAAGAATATTAGAATTAGAGTACTTCCTTAGAGATATCCTTTAAATTACTTAAATGACAACGACTAAGATTTAAAGCTTAGCCATTATCATTTTCAAGGCATTCTCGGCCGTTAGGCCGTGCTTATCCCTAAGCGCTGGGATGTTTCCATGCTCGATGAACTCATCTGGCCATCCGATTCTTACAACCGGCGTATTAATACCAGCATCGTGAAGTAGCTCAATTATTGCTGCACCAAATCCGTTATGTAAAACATGGTCTTCAAAAGTGCATATAACTTTTACTTTTTCAGCCATTTCCTTGATCGCTAAGCTGTCGATTGGTTTAATAAAGCGTGGATTTATAAGGCTTACCGAATGTCCCTGCTCTTCGAGCATCAAACAGGCCTGTTCAGCCATTTCAAATAAATGTCCTAAGCCAATAAGACCTACATCATCACCTTCCTTTAGAACTTCAGCTTTTCCAATATCAATGATATTAGGAATTTTTTTAGGTTTTGCTCCTGTGCCTGCACCTCTAGGATATCTAACTGCAATGGGGCCTGAATCATGATTAGCCATTGTCCATAACATATCAACAAACTCTTCTTCATCTTTTGGTTGCATGAAAATGAAATTTGGAACATGTCTTAAATAACCAATGTCAAACAGTCCATGGTGAGTTGGTCCATCATCGCCTGAGAGTCCCGCTCGATCCATGCAAATACGTACTGGTAAGTTTTGGATTCCAATATCATGAATTAGCATATCAAATGCTCTTTGCATGAATGTTGAATAAATTGTTAGGAAAGGCTTGAAGCCTTGAGTAGCTAAACCACAAGCAAAAAGTGCAGCATGTTCTTCAGCAATGCCTACGTCGAAATACCTATCTTTAACTTCTTGTGAATCTCTGAATGCTGATAGTCCAGTTCCTCCAGGCATTGCAGCAGTTATGGCAGTTATTTTTTCATCTTTCTTAGCAAATTCTGTTAAATGCTCTCCATATAATTGAGAATAGGTCGGACATGATGCTGGATCAGTCTCTCCAGTTTCAACTTTATACTTTCCTAACCCATGAAATTTATCTGGTTTGTCTATTGCAGGTTGATAGCCGTGGCCTTTTTTGGTGATAATATGTAGGATTACTGGCTCTTTTTGTTCCTTAAGAAATTCAAAAGTTTTTATTAGTAGAGGCAAGTCATGTCCATCAATAGGTCCATAATAACGTAATCCGAATTCTTCAAATAAGACACTAGGAACAAGCATATTTTTTGCTCCTTTTTCTACCTTTGAGGCGATTCTGCTTACTCCTTCTCCCATTGTTTTAGAAACAAAATTAGCAGCAGCTTCATGAAGACCAGCGTATGTCTTGCTGGTTGTGATTTTGTTAAAATATTTCGCTATAGCGCCAACATTTTTATCAATCGACCATTCATTATCATTAAGAACAATGATAAAAGGACCTTCAAGGTTACCTACGTTATTTAGAGCTTCATATGTGGGTCCACATGTAAAGGCAGCATCACCTGCAACAGCAACAACCCGTTCATCGTTTCCTTTCATTTTACTTGCCATGGCCATGCCTAGGGCTGCAGAAAGTGCTGTTCCTGCATGGCCAGCTCCATAACAATCATGCTCGCTTTCACTTCTTAGAAGAAACCCGTTTAACCCTTTGTATTGCCTAATTGTATCAATCTTATTCCATCTACCAGTGAGCATTTTGTGAACGTATCCCTGATGCGATACATCAAATACGAATTTATCTTTTGGAGTTTCAAAAACACGGTGTAAGGCAATTGTTAATTCGACTACGCCTAAGTTAGGTCCTAAGTGGCCTCCTGTTTGTGAAAGGCTCTCGATTAAATCCTTACGAATCTGTGCAGCTAATTCATCAAGGTCCTCTTCAGGAAGTGCTTTGAGGTCTATGGGGCTTTTGATCTCAGATAATTTCACTTGTTTATTTTATTTTTTTGGTATGGAAAATGCGATTTCGTAAATGTCTATTCGCCTTGGTCAATGATTTCGTCAAGTGGATCAAGGGAAGGTTCATCTCCATTTAGACTTTTATTAATTTTTTCTACCTTTTCTTTTGCAACATTGATTTTCTCTTTACATGCATTCAACAGTTTGGTGCCCTCTTCATAATCTTTTAGAAGTTCCTCTAAAGGAATGCGTTCACCCTCCATTTTCTCAATAATATTTTCAAGTCTTTCAATAGCATCCTCAAAATTAAGGGTTTCATTGTTTTGACTTTGTTTTTTGGTGGGCATAGTTAGAAATCAAAGCGTAAAGTTTTTAACCTAGATTAAAAATAGAAATTTATTAAGGAGATAAATTGTTGAATGAGAGATTTATTTTTCAGGATCAACAAAGAAGAAATATCCACTTGAAGTTAAATTAGGATCTACTTTATTAAAGGGCAAGCCTTCAAAGGATTTGATGATATTTAGGCCATCTCCTAGCCAAGTTTTTGGTTGAATGTGGTTTTCTCCACTGCCAGCAGATGCGATCGTTTGGCCGAGGATTATGGGAGCCCATTCTTTTTCATCTCTGTAAGTGAGATTAAGTAAAGATTTAGTCATTGATCGTGGTGTTATAAGGATACCAGAAAAAGGATTTTTATGATTTTTGGTTCTCTCCATAATTTGTCTCAAATCAGCTTTTTTGGTAGGAAGCCATAGTGATGTTCGATCACCATACCAAGCAACCTCCCACGGTGAATCCGTTATTACAATTTCTGTTTCATCCACTTGTTTGCCGAAGTAGGAAATAACAACACCTCTAGTTGCTTTTTCTTTTGTTTGTATACCTCTTGTAATCCCTGGTAAGAGGCTTAACACCATCGGAATAGTACTAAGAGCTACCGCAATCCATAAATATCCATTTTCTGAAATGACCGGTATATTCGATCCGATCCCTATTCGACTCCATAATATTGCAAGCATTGCTAAGCCATACGCTGTCATTAGAGGAATGAATAATAAGTGGATTTGGTTTGCATCTGGTCCAGAAATACCAAAGCTCTGATTGGAAACTCCAAAAAGAGACATTCCTATTACAGCAGGTACCCACATTGCTAAGATAAACCATTTAAATGCTGCGATTTGAGGTCTTTTAAAAGGGTGTAATAAGGCAAGAAAGAAAAGGGGAGCAGCTACTATTGATCCGAGAAAGGAGTATATTCCATTCAATTGATATAGAGAGGATGTCAGAACTTTGGATGCAAAACCTTTACGGAAAATGTTATCCTTATTTAGATTATAGCTTCTGTAAATTTCTTCTTCTCCAGATCCCATCCCTCCAAACATTCCGTAATATGCTGAACCTAATATATCCCCTGAAGTATATAGATTTCTAATACACCAAGGTAGTATTATAATTAAGAAGATAACAAGCATGCCTAATCCAACAGCTCCTCTTGGTTTAAAGTAAAAACATGAGAAAATAACCAACCCCATAAATGGCCATATTGCCATCCAGTGACTCAATGCGAGTAATCCAAAACAAACAGTCCCTAACATTAGAAGTGCTACTGGTTTTTTATCTAAGCATTGAGCTTCGACTGCTCTATAAACAAAATAACAACCAAGGGTGAATAAGAAAAGCATTAACATTTGAGGGAGGCCGCTTTGTGAATACCTCCAAAGCAATTCACAAAGTAGCATAAGAAGAGCAGTCACACCCCCTATCTTGGTGTCAAAGATCCTAGAAATGAAAAGGAATGTTATTCCTATTGAGGCGAGTAAGAAGAAAATAGATATTGTAGTTATTACTCTGTCCAAATAGTAGACCGTGGATTTATTATCCCAACCAAAATCATTTTTTCCTTTAAAAAATCTAATGATGATTGAATTCAAAAGAGGATTTAATGGCGCATGATATGTATCATTAAAGCCGACTATATGCGCTCCATCTGATTCTTCAGAGTGCTCGTCAGCTTGATATAATGAAAGTGGTCTGATCATTTTGGTTTGAAAGCTGCCAGTCCTCGCCAGTTCTCTAGAAATTTGAGCTTGTTCGATGCCTTTGGGCGAACTGAGCTGTTTAAATCCAGGTCCTAGATAAAACAACATCAAACCAAAAAGAAGGAGAAGAAAAAGTAAGCGCCTAAGAATTAGGGCACCACTGAGTTCTTCACCATCATTAGAAAAGAAATTTCTTAAAGACATAAATTTGTATGTTATGGGTTATCTGCTAAGCACTCAAATCAAATTTCCCTTTTAAGTTAGCAACTAATCAAGATTCCTTTAGTTTTCTTTGCAAGGTTCTACGGCTAATTCCTAGCAATTTAGCAGCTTCTGTTCTGTTTTCATTTGTATGAATAAGAGCATTGGCTATCAATTTTGATTCCATAGAGGCTAAATTGAATTTTTCAGAATCTTTTTCATTAGATTTTATGGAATTTTGTAGAACTATCGAATCTTCGCCACATAGGGCAGCTGGCAAGTGGCGCAATGTGATTTTTGCTCCATTGCTCATGACAACGCCATGTTCAATAGCAGTTCTAAGTTCCCTCACGTTTCCAGGCCACTTGTGTGCTATTAAGGATCGCATTGCATCAGCTGAGAGATCTTTTAAAGGTTTGTTGTTTTCCTTTGCGAATTCTTTGAGAAACGCATTAGCAAGTAGGGGAATGTCTTCGGATCTCTTTCTTAGCGGCGGCAGTGTAATTTTAACGACATTTAATCGATAATATAAATCCTCACGGAAATCACCTTTCGAAACTAACTCTGGAATATTTTTGTTAGTTGCAGCTACTAACCTGACGTCAATTTTAAGAGTCTTATTTCCACCGACTCTTTCAATCGTTCTTTCGCCTAAAACTCTTAGTAATTTAACTTGGGTGGAAGAGTCAACTTCACCAATCTCATCTAAAAAAAGGGTTCCTCCATCAGCTTGTTCAAATCTACCAATTCTTTTTTCGGTTGCTCCCGTAAAAGCTCCTTTCTCATGGCCAAAAAGTTCACTTTCGAGAAGCTGTGGAGACAGCGCTGCACAGTGAACTGTAATTAATTTAGATTTTGGTCTGCCGCTCAGATTATGTATTGCTTTTGCTACTAGCTCTTTTCCCGTACCATTTTCTCCGTCAATTAATACAGTGGCTTTAGAGTTTGCCACCTGTTCAATTGTTTCAAAGACTGGTTGCATTGCTGGCGATTGTCCAAGTATATTTGAAATAGTAAACTTTTTTTGAACTTGTTTTTTAAGTTGAGTGTTTTCTTCTTTTAATGATCTATTTTTCAGCGCTCTTTTTATAAGAATTTCAAGTTGATCAATGTTTAAAGGTTTTGTCACAAAGTGATAAGCTCCTCTTTTCATGGCTTCGACAGCAGTATCAACCGATCCGTATGCAGTCATCATTATACTTATTGGGGGTTGAGGCATTTTTAATGATAATTCTATCAGTTCCATTCCATCTTCTGAACCTAACCTCAAGTCAGTTACTAAAACATCGATACTTTCATTTTCGAGGACATCCTTAGCGCCTTTGATATTAGAGGATACGTAAACATCAAATTCATCTTCGAGAGATAATCGGAGCCCTTCTCTAGTGTTTTTTTCGTCGTCAACAATAAGTATAGTATTCATTAATGACCTGATTAATTGGATTTTATTTTGAACTTACTTAGCCGATTCATTCTTATCCTCCAAAGGTAGAAAGCGAACATTTCTTTGTTGGCGGGGTAAAGATAAGCATAGTGATGTTCCTGAGCCCAGTTCGCTTGATATTTTAATATCACCCCCATGCTCTCTAACGATTCTTCTTATAATAAGTAGACCAAGTCCTGTACCTGATTTTTTTGTAGTAAAGTATGGTTGAAAAACATTAGATAAGTTTTCTGCAGAAATTCCCTCACCTGTATCATTGAATGTGACTAAAATATGACTGTCTGTTAGATCTGTTTTGATGGTTATCATTCCTCCCTCCGTTGTAGCCTGAGTTGCATTTTTTACTATATTATAAAATGCTTGTTTTATCTGGTCGGGATCAAGTTCAAGAGCGGGTAGAGCCGATCGTAATTCTAGAGTAAGATTAAGCCCTCTGTCTTTAATCTCTGGTTCCAAAAATCGCATCGACTCTTTGAGTAGTTCATTCACATCTGTAGGTTCTAGCTGAGGTTTCGATGGTCTTATGGCTTTCAAGAATTGATCAACGATGTGATCTAATCTCTTTACTTCATCGGTCGAAGTTTCTACAAGATCTCTTAATTCAGCCTCATATAGATCTGGAACGGCCTTTTTGAGTTTTCTTTCTAATAGTTGTAAGTGAATATTTATTGAGTTGAGTGGGTTTCCAATTTCATGGGCAACCCCGGCAGCTAGCATAGTCAAAGCGCCTATACGTTCAGATTCTATTTTTTCTTCCTCACCCTTACGAGATTCAGTAATATCCCTAATCAGCATTAGGAATATAGGTTCGGTATCCTCAGAACCAGGAACTATGGGTTTAATATAAAAATTGAGGTACTTATTTTCGGGGTAGAATAATTCAAGATCTCTTGAGATTGCGTCATTGGTACCAGTGGTGAGATTCTCCCATTCTAGACCTTGTATGTGATCTGCGACGTATTCGCCTTTTATACTTTGACTATCAATACCGAAAAGCCTTGAAGCACCTATATTGATGTAGTGTATTAGACCAGCTTTAGTCGCAACAATGACCCCTTCTTGTAAGGCGTCAAAAATACTCTTAAAAAAATCACTTTCCTCTGCTAAGCGATTTAAAAAATTCTGTACTTCATTAGATCCTACTTGATCCACTCGTTCTATCAGCTTGTCTACAATTCGAGATTTCATCAGAATGAGATAAATGAATGATCCAAATATAAAAATAGTTCTATGCTCTTTCCCAGATATGGTCTCAGCGCGACAAATTGGCACAAATATTATTAGAAAGCAACTAGCAGCATGCGTCAATTTGATACCAAAAATTGAATCTATCTATCAATGGAATGGTAAAATACAATCTGAGAGTGAAATTTTGGGTATTTTTAAGACTAAAAGAGAAACCCTTAAGAAATTAGAATCTGAAATTTCTAAATCACACCCTTACGAGATTCCTGAATTCATTGTGTTGGCGCCAGAAGGTGTTTCTAGTAAGTATTTAGAATGGATAGATAAATCAACAAATTCTGTTTAGAAGGCTAGCCACGGGGATGATATTTTTTGTGGATTTTTCTAAGACCTTTTTCATCTACGTGAGTGTAAGCTTGAGTAGTGCTTATATCAGCATGGCCAAGCATTTCTTGTATCATTCTTAAATCAGCACCTCCGCTTAACAAATGAGTAGCAAAACTGTGCCGCAGTTGATGAGGGTGGATAGGTTGTTTTAGGTTCGCTCTTTTGGACCGATCTCTTACTATTTGCCAAATCCGAGAAGGGCTAAGTTTTGTGCCTCTAATAGATAGAAAAATATGGCTAGAGCTCTTAGAGTTAACTAATTTCTTTCTTCCTTTATCAAGGTAGTAACTAATTTCTTCTATTGCTTTCTTTCCTATTGGTATAATTCTTGTTTTGTTCCCTTTTCCTGTAACCCGTATGTGACCTTCATCCAGATAAAGGTTTTCTAGCAATGCTTCAATAATCTCTCCAAGTCTTAATCCACTAGAGTAGAGTAATTCTATCATAGCGCGATCTCTCATGTCTAAGGGTTCATTTCTTGTGATTGATTCTAAAAGTTTTTCAACTTCTTTTTCATTGATTGTCTTAGGAAGTAAAGCTTCAGGTCGAGGCGCAAATAGCCCCTCAGCAACATCTTCAGAGATAATTTTTTTCTTACTAAGAAATCTAAAGAAAATTTTTATACTTACAATGTGTTGTCGAATACTTGATGGTGCGAGTCCATCTTTTTTGCGAGTTTGAAGATATTTAGAAATTTCATGCGTTGTGATATTGTTAAGTTCTAGGACATTTTTTTGTTTAATTGTCCAATTAGCAAATTTTTCTAAATTTCTTCTAACCAAAAGCTGATAATTAATTGAAAGACCACGTTCAGTAGCAAGAAACATAATAAACTGCTCAATAGATTTTTTGATTTCGACCTCTGATTTCAAGATTAGGTAAAATCGGTTATGGTTTCTATTCCTTTACTTGAGAATTTTCTTTACACTATTCAAAAGAATTTTTAATCCAGGTTCAACCATTCCTCCATGATCTAATCCCTGCAATTCGTATAATTCAGTTTTAGAATGTTTAACAACTTTCATCATTCTTGCCAGGTAAGCGTTTTCTTCGAATCTACCCAATAATTCTAATTCTTTATCACCTGTGATTAGTATTAGAGGTGGAGCATCTTTTCTAACATGATACAAAGGCGCAAATTTATCGATGATTGGTTGTTTATCAGAAATATTTTTTTCTTCTCTAGGTGTAAAATGCGTAATCGTATGACCACTGAGTGGTATTAGACCAGCAATTTGGTTGGCATTAACCCCGTGTTTTTCCAAATAAATTTTATCTAAGCCTATCATACTTGATAAATAACCACCTGCTGAATGGCCTGAAATAAATATTTTTTTTGATGATCCACCATATTTTTCTATATTTTTAAATGTCCATGCGACTGCTGCAGCTCCATCTTCAATGTATTCGGGGCACTTTGCTTTAGGAAACAATCTGTAATTAACTGCAATAATGGCAATTCCTTTTGCCTTAAGAGATTTTGGAATGTTCTTTTCTCCCCCTCTGAGTCCTCCTCCATGAAACCAGACAAGAGATGCAAAATTAGTGGATTTTGTCGGGTAATATATATCTAGATTACAGCGTTCTTTAGCATATTGATTAGGGGCTGAATTGTAGTAAAAAATATCTTTTTCGATTTTATATTCATTAGAGTACGAGAGCTGACATGACCAAGCGTACCAAATTAAAATTAAAGAGAATTTGAAAAGAGGTTGGAACATCTTAATAGGGTCTTTTTTATTAATATAATTCGCAATTAAAAAATTAAATTACCTGATATTTACCGTAAAAAATGATTTATTTTTTTGATTCAATAAGTAATTAAACTACTTTCTTAGATTTCCACTCAGTTTATAGTTTTCAGTCTTAAAAATACCTATTTTGGCCATTATGCCTAAAGTTCATATAAAAACCTACGGATGCCAGATGAATGAAAGAGATTCATTACAGGTTGCAGAGATGCTGCAGGATAGGGGTTATTTAATGACAAATGAACAGGCCGAAGCTGATGTTATTTTAATAAACACTTGTTCCGTTCGCGATCAAGCTGAGCAGAAAGCTCTTAATAAAATGGGTTCAATTCAGCATCTGAGGAAAACACGTCCACACATAGTATATGGTTTCATGGGGTGTATGGCACAGAGTAGAGGAAAGGAACTTTTAGGCCGTGGAGCAGATTTGGTAATAGGCACTCAAAAATATCATAGGGTGGCTGAATACGTAGAAGAAATATTTAGCGCAAG
>Ga0209404_10000656_pt1 | contig 26424 bp, 22 predicted proteins | sample TroAtlMetagenome_2_FD_187447 | JGI IMG/M metagenome (GOLD analysis project Ga0209404, IMG submission 187447) | Marine eukaryotic phytoplankton communities from Atlantic Ocean - Tropical Atlantic ANT8 Metagenome (SPAdes) (version 2) | ecosystem: Environmental > Aquatic > Marine > Oceanic...
GCTTGTCCAGCTTGAGCACCTTGGTTATGAGCACCACCTCGGCCGCCTCCACCCCAAAAAGATGCACCACCACTTCTAGCAGAACTATAGTTATTACCAGATGGCACAAAACCATTATCTACACCACAATCACCCTGACCACCAGTAAGGTTAATATCTCCACCAGTTGCAGAACCACCAGCACCACCTAGAACAGCGCCAATGTTTCCGTGTAGACCACCAGCTCCACTATTTCCAGTACAGTAAGAACCAAAAGAAGAACCAGAACCAGCAGCACCACTAGCAGTTGAAGCTGCTCCAGTACCACCAGCACCAACATTTACAGTAACAGTTGATACACCAGAAATATCTATAGTTTCAATCGCAGTACCACCAGCACCACCACCAGCACCATAGTCATTAGCTGCACCAAAACCACCACCTTGTCCACCAGCACCAGTAACAATAACTTTAACAGTTCTAATTCCAGCTGGTTTAGTATAAGTATGAGTTCCAGCAGTTGCAAAAACTTGAACAGATTTTAATCCACCAGTATGAGTTAATGAAGCACCATTTAATGCTGGAAGAGTTCCAGAAGTTGCGAGTTTTCCAACTGTTACTGCGTTATTTGTAATCTTTGCAGTACCTACAGAATTATCTGGGGGTGTTGTTGTAACTTGTGCTTTATTTTTAAATATGACATAAAAGTTTAAACCAGTTGCAGGCGCTTCAGTCATAGTAAGAGTTGTACCAGCGGCAGAATAAGCTGCAGTTGGTTCTTGTCTTACGTTTCCTACGAAAACTTCAAGGTCATTTGCATTTGAAACAGAATGTGATAAAGTAAATGCAGTTGTTGAACCATTTCCAGTAAATGATTGTTTGTTTACTGCACTTACAAAACCTTGAGTTGGTGTAGTTCCTATGAACGGCATACCCTACTCCTATGTAATCTGCATTAAACCAAGAACTGCATCCAGTGATGTAGCAGCACTTGCTTGAACTTTTAATATATCACTTGCCTCTAAGACGTATTTTTGACCAGCGAGAACTTCAAGTGTTGTGTTCGCTGGGATTGTTACTTCATTGAGTAACAGTCTTGTTGCGTTACTGTCAGATGCATCAGTGAACTGAACACTTGCAGTAACAGAGTTATCTGTCTTATTTGTAATTGCAAGTCCTAAAATAATTGCAGTTGTAGATGCTGGACAAGTATACAAAGCTGCAAATGCAGAATGATTGACTGAAGCGAGTGATGCGTTTTTAAATGTATTTGCCATATTCCTATTATCCTAAAGCGATTGCGAGTGCAGTAGCGTCATCAGCAGGGTCAAATGTTAATTTTGCTTTTGTTATTGTACTATCTGCAACAGTATTTATAGTGTTTGCTTGTGATAATTGTATCACTTGTATATTGTTTGTTCCACTTGGTGGTGCAGAAGTAAATGTCAAAGTTGCACCGTCAACTGTGAACGCATAACTTGAACCATACCTCTGGTAAACATTATCAACAAATACCATAAAATTAGCTGCATTACTAGCAGAAGGTATTTGTGTTAATGTAAATGCAGTTGTTGAACCGTTACCATTAAACTCATCAATATGTGGTGATGCAAGTGCAGACACCATTGATGTAGTAGAACGACCAAGGAATACAATAAAAATTCTAGAACCATTACTTGGTGCAGATGCAAAGTTAATCTTTGGTGAACCAGTTGACAAAGAGATATTAAACGAGTATGAAGGTTCTTGAACAATACCATCAAGTGACACAAGAAGTTGTCCTGCTTGTGCAACTGGAAATTCAAGAGTAAATGTCGTAGTTGAACCGTCACCAGTAATTAACTGTTTGTCAAAACTACCATGTGATGGTTCTAATCCAATATAACTTGTCATTACTGTTTCCCTTTAGTCATATTTAGTCTGCGTCTTTTATTGTCAAAGTTTTTGCTTTAACTTGTCTTTGAATTTCTGCATAATCAGTATTGTCTGGCTCAAGAGGCACTGACATTTCAATTTTATCACCATTTTCTTCAACAATAATATTAATACAAGAGTTTTCGCCTGTTCTTATATCTGCTATATATTTTGCACTAGTAATGTTCATAACTATAACTCCCTATAACTCTGCAACTATTAATGTTCTATGGTCACCATTTGCAAAACACCCATTACATTCCCTAGCAACCATATTTGGAGCATTACAATTAATACCACCACCAACAGTACTTAAACCATTGACAGCCATACCAGTAACGGTTTGTGAACCACCATTGTAGACACGATAATTACCAGCTGTTGCAGTGAGAGATGGTGTAGTTCTCATTTGCACTGTTAATGCTACATGAAATACACAAACACCATTATTATTTGAAGGAACAGAGCCTGAGCCAGGTAAATAAGGACTATTGGTTGGGGTAAGGTCTTGTAGATATCTTTGACAAGCATTAAGATGTTCACCTCTGGTACGGTGTTCAAATGGTGTCGCTGAACTGCCAGTTTCCAATTGGATGCCTGTGATTTCCCAATCATTACTTGTACTATCTGCAAAGTTTACTTGTCCAGTTGTACTACCAGCATCAGCAGAAGCAGCCCATGAAGTTACTAAACTTCCAGTATTTGTATCTGCACCAGCATATAGATTAAAGAAAAATTCTAAAGAACTATTAACATCATTATCTAGTTTACCAGATGCATCTGCTGGAAAAGTTATAGTGTATCTATTCCAGTTTGCATTTGCAACTGTGTAAGAACCAGAAACATTTCTTCCGTTATCCCTATCATATATTCTTGCAGTATACACACCAGTTTTATTTGTTTTCACATAAAAAGATAAAGTCATTGGTAAAGCATCAGAACCATGTCCTTTTGCAAATCTTTGAAGTTCTCGACCTTCAATTTTAGTTACGATATATCCTTGTTCATTAGCTGCAAGAGAGGTGTCTGCTGTTGTACAATCTACTTTTAATGCGTGACCAAATCCAGGCAAGTCTGTAACTGTAGATTGTGTGACAGTAAATGCAGCTCCAGAGTTTTGTTTATAGAAAGCAAATCTATCTAAAGTATACACATTACCAACAGAAGCAAACGAAGTTCCTCTTTGAGCTATCATCATTTCACTGTTGATGATAACATTTTTTCCACCACCACCAATTCCAGATGTTTTTACTAATGAAATTGCACCGTCAGTAATGTTTGCAGTTACAACGGAATCATCAGCAAGTTTTGCAGCCGTTACTGCATCAGCAGCAAGTTTTGCAGTTGTAATTGAACCATCTTCAATATCTGCTACTTTAACTGTGGTGTCTGTGTTTAAAAGTTCTGCGACATTTTTTGCGTTACTAGCCATTATACGAAGTACCTCGCCATTATTTGCGAATTATTTACTGGAGCAAATGTAAATGTTAGAGTTGCACCAGAAATACCATAATCCGTTGTTGGTTTCATTGCGATACCATTGTAAAATACAAACACATCATTTACAGATGCGTTATTACTTAAAGTAAATGCAGTATTAGAACCGTTACCAGTAAAGTTATCTAAGAACATTGATACGGCTCTTCTAGCAGTTGTTCTCATACCAAGATGTTTCACTTCAATCTCTGCACTATTAGGTGGTGCAGAAGTAAATGTTACCACTCCAGTTGTTGTGTTGAGTGAATAGTTTGTAGATGCCTTCTGTAGAATACCATCAATAAACACCATAATTTGTGATGAGTTTGCTGGGATTTCTGATAAGGTCACTGTAGTTGCAGAACCATTACCAGTAAATGCATCCATAGTAAATGTTTTTAATGCGTCAGATAATTCATTCACACCGACAGAACCAGCAGGGGGTGAATGAAGAATGGTTGTTAGACCGTGATGAATAACGTAGATATTGTCACCGTTTGCAGGCGTTCCAGTAAATGTAAGAACTTTTGGTTTACTACTTGCATCATCTCCAATTGTATAGGCAACGTCTGGTTCTTGAACAACACTGTTTACAACAACCATGATGTTCTGAGAAGAACCACCAGGCACTTCATTTGTCAGAGTAAAAGTTGTCGCACTTCCATCTCCAGTAAAGTCTTCTTTTAAAAACTTTGGACTAACTCTGTTTTCAATTGACCCACCTATGTATGACATATTAAGATACCTCTTGTAGAATACCAGCGATTATATCAACATTAGCTGCACTTGCGTATGCATAAACCTTATCGTTTGAATTAAGAACAACCTTCTGTCCAGAAACAATTTTTAGTGTTGATGATGCTGGAATTGTAACATCTTTTACAATATGATATGCTTTGTATATTACTTTTGTACCAGCGGCAGTTCCGTTAGCTGCACTAGCGTTTTGTGCATATGTAAATGTTGTTGAACTTGGAACAGATGCAACCTTATACATTCCGTTGACATATGCAGTTGTTGAACCAGTTACCATAACATATTGTCCAACACTCAATCCGTGTGCAGAACCAGTTGTTACAGTTGCAACATCACTTGTAGATACAATACTTGTGATTGACCCTAGAGTTGCAGAAGTGTCTTGAATAAAACAAGATAGTGCAACACCAGCAGTTCCAGTATTGGAAGCATCAAGTTCCACCAGAATTGAGTTAACACCACTTGAACCATTGTTTGCATTGTAAACTAACTGTGGGCCTGTAGCATTATCAGTCGCACTTCCAGTAGATTGATAAAACTCACCAGCAGTCGGAATACTTGCAAAACTGTTTACGAAGTTATTAGCCATATTTCTTTCCTTTTTATCCTAACGCAGTTGCTAGTGCGATTGAAAATCCTTCAGTAGAGATTGCACCCCCAACTGTAGGAAATGTCAAGTTTACAGTACCATTTGATATGTTACCACTTGCTTGTAGATTACCAGTGACAGTTATGCCTGTTGACGTACTTGCAAGTTTAACACTATTATCGTGATACAATTGAACTGCACCATTTGCTGTTCCATCCATCATTGTTTCATTTGAAGCTGCATTTTTCAACTTAAACGTATCTGCATTAACTTGTAGTTCACCAGTAGAATTATTAATCTGAGAGTTTGTTCCATCATGAAACATTTGTAAATCATCACCAGCACCAAATTTAACTCTACCTACACCAGCACCAGTTGAGTCTGGTAAATCAATTACGTTTGGAAAAAGAACATTCGCAAGACCATCATTTAGTTGTTTAATTCCACCGATAACATCACTAACTGCTGTACCATTAATACTTGATGGTAAAAGTGCAACATCACCTACGTCACCAGCGAGTTCGTTGAACTCAACTCTAAACTGTTCAAATGTGTTACTTGCTGATACGTTTCTATCTGCCATCTTTTTCTACCAATTTTACTAAGAGAGATTTAATTTCATGCATCTCAGATTTTAATATATTTATCTCTCTTGTTGCATCTCTTATACTGTCTTTCTGTGCAACAATATTTTGTTTTCTTTGCACAGCAGCAAGGTACGCACTTCTATTAGTATTTATTACTGCTTTAGAGTGCATATCTTTAACTAAATCCTTATGTCCTTCTACACTTTTAAAATCTGACATTTTATGTTGCTAATGCGAGAGCTCGCAAGTCCTTTAATCTTGGTGGTTCAGATGAGTTTGTTCCTTGCATCACAACTTTAATTGAGAACGCAATAAACTCATCTAGATTATTCGCAGTAAATTCATATTCTTTAAAATCAGTAGCAGATAAAGATGCGTTAACTACTGTATCTGGACTTCCATTTGTATTGAAGAAGTTGTATCCTATTTCATCAAAGTCTGATGCATCATCAGAACGAAGTATCTTAAACATTACTTTTACATTTGCACTTGCAAATCTATTCATATCTATGAATACTTTTAATCCAGTAGCAGGATTATCAAGTGCAACTCTTCTTGTCATGTAAATTCCATCATTGATATCACCTTGAGATTGTTCAGATGAAACATAGTCACCTTGTAATGCAGTAACACCCATATCAGATGCACTATCAATTTTATTCAATCTATTTGTAAATGTAACAATTGATTTTCTATCTAAGTCTATAATAGGCGATAAGTTTTCTCTTTGACTTCTCATTTCTAAATCTAGATAGAAAGACTTTTGACCAGCGATTTCATTAGTCTCGTTGATTTGAGAACAAATCATTCTAGGTTTATCGAACATAAAGTTCTCACCTAGAGTAATTGGTTTTGCAAAAGAAGTTCCAGCAAGACTAAATGAATTTTCTGTACCAGCTGGAGAGGTTGCAGTTGTAGTTCTTATCTTAGAAGAAATGCCTGTCTCTGGATATAACATAGTTGGAAGTAGGGTTTGCATACCATCCATCATTGCATTTTCAGTAACAACGACTGCACTTCCACCTTGGTTTTGGTCACCAGTAGAAGAACTTGGTGCAGTAGCAGTTGCAAGTGTATAACTATCAATTCCAATATTTGTAAGAGCAGTATGAGTTTTATTTACTTGGTCAAGTGGAATACCATTTAACTGGTAAAGTTCAACCGTTGCACCATTAGCATGAGTTGCAGCTGTTGTACTATCATATCCTCTTGTAGTCGCAGTGATTGTGTTAGAAGAAATAGTTCCTCTAATAATTTCACTTCCAATCTTAATGTATATATTTGAACCATCATTACTTGCAATAAAATCTGCATTTGCAGTAATTCCAATACTTGTCTGTGTTGTGGAACTAATTGCAGACGTTAGAGTTGTAGTAATACCAGATGCAACTCCACTAATTGTTACGTTATTAGATGAAGAATACATATGATGGTCTGGGTGAGTTACTTGTACAAAACTTGAACCTTCAATAGTTCTAATTGGGTCTGCACCTAATGTTTTTGTTTCCACAACATCATTAGTTAGAGTTAATACACCTCTAGTACCAGTTTCAAAACTTGCTCTATATGCTGTAAATTTTAAGTCTTCATAATCATATGCAGTCCAAGTGGAATTATTTTGAGATTTAAACAACACACCCAAGTGTGGTTGTTTTGAAATCATTCTAGTTGAACCAATTTCTTGTTCACCCATTCTAGAAATCCATGCAAAATATCTTTCAGATGGTGTAAACAATACTATTGCAACTTCTTGACCCTCTTGCAAATAAACTGGAGAGTCAAACTTAAAGGTAGTAGGTGTTGTTGCGTCTGCTGATAAGTTTACATTACTAATTTTTTTACCAGTAATAGCTCTTGCAGACGAAGTATCAACAGTGAGTGATGTATCGGATGCAATTGCAGTAACCTTTGCAACAAGAGCAGCTGCATCATAGTTACCAGTATCTTGAGTGACACCAGAAGTTTGATTTCCAGCACCTTCAATAGTAATTGTATCACCAATATTTAAATTATGTGTACCAGTTAAAAAATCTGTATTAGTACCAGTAACAGTTGTTGAACCACTACTCATTGCAACCGTACCTTTCATATATGGTTGCAACCATTTATTTGCAAATGGAAATTGTTTTCTAGTTGGGAAACCATTAACAACTTCTCTAATTTGACATAGAACTGGAATATTTGGGTCTTTTCTTTGAAAGTAGGTATCAATCTTAGTTACAAACTCACCACCAGTTTCACTGGACAACATAGTCTGTGCAAGTGGGTCTGTGTAACCCCAAGAAGCTTCTTGGGCTGCAATAGCATCAAACCAACTATCTTGAGTTTGATTATTTGAAATTTGTGTTCCACCTTCATTTTCTTCATCATCATCTTCATTATTAAAAGTACCAAGAAATTCTCTGTCAACTCTGTTTGTTGAAGTTTCACTTGACACTGTTCTCGTATCAGAAACATTTTGAACTTCAATTCTTCCGTTTCTTGTTGCAAGAATTTCTTCTTGAATATTTCTAAGAATACCAGTTGAGGAGAAAAGAGCTTGGGCGAATGTTTCTGGTTCTGGATTACTTGCGTTTGAACTTGAAGATGTTAATCTAAACAATCTTTCACCAGTTTGGAATTTAGGATTACCAGCAACATTTGGGTCTGGGATAGTAAATAGTCCAGTACAACTTCCACCACCATCTGAGAATATCGCACCACCAGTAGAAGTCACAGTTCCAGCACCACCAGTAGCAGGAGTAACAAACTTTGTTACATCAACTTTATCAAAGAAAGGATAAACTCTTGAATTTGGTTTTAAACCATCAACTACAAAGTTAACATTTTTACTTCTCATAAAAGGTATCAATGCAGTAGAACGTAATCTATCTCCCAATGATTCTCTATCAATCTGTGCAACAACTCTTGTGTTTACACCACCCCTTCTCTGTCTACGAGTAGTTGTAGTGGTAACTCTAGTAGTTACATTTCTAAATTGTGAATTACCTTCTATAAAGGTAGCGCCTGTATTAGTAACTTGTTCTGACTGCGAAGTGCCTGTCCATTGTGTTTGCCATGAGTTCCAAATAGTTCCCATTGCGTTTCCAACTTGTGCAACTAATTGGTCAAAGTTACCATCTCTATTGATAATCAAGTTTGGTAGTCTATTAACCTCAAACCACTCATCACCAGTTGGGTCAAGAGTACAAATGCCTGTCCATGAGAAAGATAAAACTGGATTTAGATTTTCAACTCTTGTAGCATATGGTTGTTGAACAGATACAACATTTGTGTATGGTAATGTAATTATGTCACCAGTTTTTTGATAATTATCAGCTGTTCTTTGTGTATCAGTAGTATTTTCTTCAACGAGAGAAATACCTTTCATAGTAAACTTAGGACGAAGTTCATTATTCTCGTAGTCTATTGCGTTTCTATAGTCAGAATTTTGAACATCACCAACAGAGTGACCAGAGTAATTATCTACAACAAAACCAGATTTAAATCTATCAAGACCATTCTCATCTTGTACTTGGAATGACTGTGCATCTTTTTCTAATAGACTTAGTGCAGTATAATATTCTACTTGATTCAATCTTCTTTCGATTGAACCAATATCTCTCATAGTAAATCTACGATTATCTGTCTTTTCAAAAGATACATCATCTATATCTAAAACATATGGTGGAAGGTTAATAGTTGCAAGTAACATTGCCTTTTCAATTTTCTTAGATGGAAAAGGAGTTTCGGCTGGTTCACCTTCAACAATTTTAAACATACCATATTCTGTCAAGAATAACATATCAACTCTTCCAAGATAAAAATCAAAATCATATTGGAATTGAGAATTATCTTTTGGAATTAATATTGCAGATGCACCAGTTCCAGCAAAAGACCTTGAACTAAAATCAAATGATTTTGAGGTAACCTTATGAAGTGTCTGACTTTGACTAGTTGTTGTCGTATCTATAGTTGCATCTTTAACTCTTGGTCTAAAGTCAACTGTATCTCTTAGGTCAAATAAACCAGATGGAGCTTTAACTTCTGGGTCTACTCTTGTTGCAGTATAAGTTGGTATCTCTTTATAATCAATTGCACTATAAGAATCTACTGAGAAGAAATCACCAGTACCGTGTGCGAAGTAATCACATACAATTAAAAGTTTTCCTACTGGAGTTGGTTTACCACCTTTTCTTACTAGTCTTGAAATGTCATAGAAGTTATCTCTTTGTCCAGTATCAAGTGTAAATCTACTGGTAATATCTTTTGAACCAGCAGTAAATGTTCCTAATGTTGCAGTTGCAGTTGACGTAACACCAGTTATGGTTTCATTTGCAATAAGGTCTTTACCGTTTGTAGTAATATATGTAATTGGATTGGTAGTATTAATAATAATTGCATTTGCACCACTTGATGCACCTTGAATTGTTTCACCTCTTTGGAAAGTACCAGATACACTTGTAACTGTATACTGAGGAAGTAAAGGTGTTGCACTTGTATCTTCTGAATCTAATACTGCATAAAGTTTATATACATCTGCACGACCAAGTGAAATATCTTTATGTTGAGATGCAGTACCATAAGCAGGCCCTGCACTTGAGTCAGCATCAACTAGAACTAGATGTGCAGCTTGTTTTGTTTTTGTTTTTTCAGAGGCAACAGTTCTTGTTAATGTTGCGATAACTTTAACCTTTGCACCGTTACCCAAAATCTCTGGGTTTGTAATTGTTAACTGATTACTATTTACCACATATGTTTGAGCAGGAGTTGTACTTGCATCAAGGTTAATAATATCACCAGCGGCCGCAGTATTTGAACTACCACCAATTGCAGAACCAGCAGAAATAACTGTGACTACACAATCTGTGTTTGATTTTGCAGAGAATGTTTCATTAGAACCAGCAGTTAAGTTAATCTCACCAGCAGCAGTTGTTGTAACAACAAATGTTTGTCTGAATGTTTGAACTGTTTGTGATACACCAGCATTTGTATCAGTCTTTAATGTTTTAATAGTATCTTTTCTTAGTTTTCTAAGAAGAAGGTTTTTCTCTTGGTCACGAAGTTGATTTCTCAATCTAATCGCTTGAACAGATGTAACAGCAGTTGCAGAGTTACTTGCGAGAACAATTGCAGTGTTACTAGTTATAGTATTAACTCTTGCAGTTAAATCTGCACCACCAGAACCAGCACCAGGCACCGTTACAAAGTCACCCACTTTTAAGTCAGTTGTAAATGTGGTATTGAAACCAGTTACGTTTGCATTAGAACCATTCATAGAAACATTACCACCAAGGGTAAGAGTAGAACTTAGTACCATATTTGCAGTAAAATCTTGGCCAGTATTTGGTGAGTTCATAAATACAGATTTTGCATCATCAAAGTTTCTTGATGTGATAGCTGCAACCGTAAGTTCATTATTACTTGCATCTTCTATAAGTTGATTTGCATTATTAGAAACAGTTTGTGACGTTGAAATAAGTTTCTCACCTACATTAAAATTACCAGATACCGTAATCAATTGAACTAAGTTATTAACAGCACTATGAACAAATCCAGTTGCACCAGATGTTTGTCCAGTTATTTGTGTACCTTGTGCTACTCCATTTGGACTTCCACCAAAGTTTGCACTAAGTTGAATTTGTGTGAACATACGAATATCAAAAAGATATAAGTTAAATTCTGAATCGTTATCAGCTGCGTTTGCTAATGTGTCGTTTGAAGAGTTACCAGAAGAGTGTTCAAATCCTCTCGCTCTTGCAACTCCAATTTGTGCGTTTGCAGCTGTAGAGTAATTTGTTTTCTGTACAGAGTGTAATTGAATTTCACGATATGGTTCTGCGACATCACCAGAAATGAAAGGTGAAAGGTCTGGAGTACCTTTTACGTTTGTTACTCTTGTAAAGTTTCCAACTTCTACATTTGTAATTGCAGAGTCAAAGTTATCTGCTGTTCTAGGTTTAGGTAAATCAACAAATGAAGGAACGACTTGTTCAATCTCGTATCCACGAACATAGGCTTTTCCAGGCGATACTTGAACTGTCAATGAAGCTTCAGCGGCAGTATTACCAGCATCAGTAGTTTGATTAGATGCATACACACCATTGTTAGAACCATCATCTAATGTTTCTTTAATCTCAAGTCCATAAGGTCTTACTGTATAGTTTCCAGATTCATCAAATGTTCTTCTTGCAATATTTTCTTGGAAAATATTATAATCGGTTCTGTCTACAATCTTTTGAATAGAACCATTTTTAACTCTCATAAGTTCAACAAATTCTTCATCATCAGCAGAACCCAATGGTAGTTTTGCAAGAGTAAGGTTAAATTTTAATCTGTGAGCGCCTTTTGCATTTACATTTGTAGAACCAGCTGCATTATCTAAAAGTGTAGTATCTCCTTCTGGAGTAATTAAAGATTCTGATACGGTAAGACCAATACGATATGATGGAGTATTTCCATATTTGTCTAAAATAATTCTCTGTGCGTCAACTTTAACAAATTGACCACGAATAAAATATACACCCTCTTCTATGGAAGCAGCAGAACTAGCTCCAGTTGCATCAGAGGTTTGTAATGTTGAAGATAAATTACCAGCTGCGATTGAACCACTAGATATTGCTTTATCTACTGATATACTTTCACCATTTACAAATCTATTTGTAACACCAGCAGTTGATGCACCAACAGAACCAGATGCACTTGCAGTATTTGTTGCACTACCAATATACTTTATATAAAGAGTTGGTGCATCAGTTGTTGTTGCATCTGCATATCCTACAACTCTTGCAGTGATACCAGAAGTACCACCAGTTATAATACCGTCAACGTAGTCTGCAAGATATCCAGATATTGCATTTCCACTATAGTTGGTCTGTAATCTTATACCATAATACTTATTATCAAATGATATCTGGCCTGGAATGACCATAGACCCCTCTTTAAAAAAGTGTCTTCCGTGTTTTTCAACTTGATTTTGAAGAATAGATTGTAAAGTAGTTAATTCTCTCGCTTGAACGGCAAAGCCAGGACGAAAGAGTACTCTATGAAACTTATCTGCTGGGTCAAAATCATCATAATATGGTGCTACGTTTAAATCGGTTTTTTGCATTGTTTAAAATTCCACTACGACTTTAATATCCTCTGTTTGGTCTGAGGCTCTTGAGATTGCTCTTCTATTTTCAACATAGATTATCTCACCAGTATCCCTTGAAAGTTCTGGAACTGCATAACCACTAGCAAAGACAACACCATTAGTAGTTCCAGATGTTGAAGATGCTGGGGTATGAGCGGCACTAGAATTTGCACCAGATACAGCGTTTGCACCAGAAAATGCAGTAAGGTTTTGACTTGCATCTAATCCATAGTTTGTATATTTTTCTTGAACATAATAAAGTATTCTGTTTGTTGCATCCCACTCTACTACAGTACCAACTGCACCAGTGGTTGCTTGTGTAATCTTCTCATCAATTTGATATGTTCCAGAACCACCAGCAGCCATTAGTATTGCATTTGTAGTTCTTGCAGTTGCAAGGGCAGCAACATTATTTGTTGCAGAATCTTTTGGGTTTTTGACAATACCAACTCTTCTGAAGTCATTTACTTGAACAACATCTGAATCTGCTGGTTCTAATTTTGATTGTAACATTACATAATGTCCACCAAGTTCTGCAATATCATCAGTACCGTGACCACTAGGTGGGTCTATAATTGTTTTAATTGTACCAGCTGTTGCGCTATTCCAATCTGATAATGTTCCACCAGCAATTGCAGAAGTAGCAGCTGTGTTTGTGTAGATGTTTGTACCAGAAAGGTCAAAAGATGCAAACGAATATCCAGTTCCATTTGCTTGCATATATGAGGTTGAAGATAATGCATTATTACCAAATTCTGAAATTGCACCACCAGATACTACAATCTTTGCGATACCTCCAGTACCATCACCTCTTATTTTTGTATAATAAGTTCCATTTGGATATGAAGAACCACCAGATGTTACCATGAATACATATACACCTCTATTTGCATCAGCGTTTGCGTTTACTTTAACAGGCATAAAGTCAGTTGTCAAGAAGTTTTGTATTTCTGAAGTTGTCATAGAATACATATACTTGATGTAATAATTATTATCTTGCCAGAATGGAGCTGCGTTAACTGAAGTTGGTTCAGTTCCAGATATATTACTTGCACCAGTTTGGAGTTGGTCACCATTATAAAGTACTTTGTATACTTTATTTTCAGTAGTTTTGAAATAATATGTGGAATCAAACACACTCGTTGCACCACTAGAAGTTGTAGTTTTTGTGTTACTATAATTACCAGTACTTGTACCACCAACATCATGTCTGTACATATCAAATGCACTAGTTGTTGCATAATCCCTACGAGGTATTACATATGATTTTGAAGATATAAGTTTTGCAGCCAACATATCATCCCAATAATATGATTCGTCTGCAACACTATCTACTGGAGTTGGGGGATTACTATCCGTAGCTGCACCTTCTGAAGTCCAAGGAGATGGTTTACCAACGAACATATAGTATTTACTAGATGCTACGTCAGAGAAAAACGCATCTGCATTTGACTGTCTAAATTTTTCTGTAATTATCGCTGCCATTTGTTTTTTCCTATAATCTTATTTAGTATTAATATCTGATACTAATCATACCGAGCCCACCGTGGTCTGAACCATTTTGAAGGGCACCATGACCAATGTCAATATTACCAGTAGAACTGCGTGGTGTTGCATTATAATAAGTTCCGCCTGTTCCATATGGAACTCTACCAGTTTCAGCAGTTCTTCTTGCCTCAGAGTTTTTGTATGTTCTTGTTCCATTTGTTCTTGTTGTTGAATCTGTGTAAGTACCATAACTACCATTTGCACTTAGTGCTGTAGAGGTAGACCCATCTGCAAATCCAATGAAACTAGAACCACCACCACCAGATTCGTTAGCACTGGCAGTGTGTCCTACACCACCACCGTAGTAACCACCACCAGCACCACCAGAACCACCAGAACCAGCAACACCATTCAGAAATCCACCTCTAAATTTTGAACCAGCGGTGGTATTAGTGCCTGAAGCTGCACCACCAGCAGATTGAGTACCACCAGCGCTACCAGTTTCACCAGCACCACCAGTTAGTCCACCACCCATACCAGCGTGTTTATTAGTATGAACATACCAATATGAACCACCACCGCCACCAGCAATCAATACGACATGAGTTGCCATTGTTTTTCCAATAAATTCAGATGTTGGCACCCAATTACCAACACCACCAACAGTAGCAGCAGTAAATGGCTCGGCACTTAAATTGATGGTTGGGGAGAGTACGAATGTAGCTCCTCCACCACCGCCACCGCCGTTGGCAGCACCACCACCGCCACCGTAACCAGCATCCCAAAGACCACCACCGCCAGGAACAATAAGTTTCCATGCTTGTCCTCTTTCTGCTTCCAATATATTGATTGTAGATTTTACATAACCACCAGCACCACCAGTACCAGTTCCACCACCAGCGTTTGTATAGGCAGCACCACCAGCACCCCACATCTCGAAGGTTGCTTGTGTTAAGTCGGCAGGAGGTGTCCAACTTTGCATAGCATTTGCAGAATAATTAAAGACCTCTTCAATTAGACCTTTAACAGTTATTGTGAATTGTCTTGTATTTGTTTTTGTTGTTGTCTCACCAGTTGCAGTACAAGTAACAGTAAAAGTAGATGTAGTTGAAGCCCCTGCTGATTCTTGTGGGGGTGTTCCAGTAATTACACCAGCAGTACTCATTGACATATTAGTTGGAAGAGAACCAGCGGTAACAGTATACGCCAAAGTATCGTTTGTATCTGCACTAGTAGCTGCGACAGTAAATTCTGCAACTCCTCTATCTATATCGTGAATAATTCCTATAGAACCAGCTGCAGTCGTAAAAGTAGGAGCTGGAGCGAAATCTAAAGCTTGTGATAAATCAGCAGATACAAGTCCAGTAGCAGTAGTGACTCTAACACTATACTTGTCATTTGCACCAGCATTAGCAACCAATGTACTAGATGGAACAAATGTTACAGATGTTGCACTTACATAAGTTGTAGTGCATGAAAATAAAGCACCGTTAGTTCCTACACAAGTTACAGCCGCTCCAGTTGCAAAACCAGTTCCAGTTACCGTAATAACATCATTAACTGCATCAAAATTTGACGGTGAAACAGAACTTACCGTTGGAGGAGTGTCAACAACTTTCCACGCACTACCGTTATAATACTCCATAAGATTTAAAGTAGTATTATATCTTTGGTCACCAGCAACTGGAGAACCTTCTCTATCACCAGTTGCACCTTTAGGCATTGTAGTAGCCGTAGTTGAATTAAATCTTCTTAATGTATCAATAGCCATTGACCACTCCCTACTTAATTATTAAGATACAGTAGTTCCATTATTAGAAAGAACTGCCCATCCACCAGTTGTATTGTACATCAATACTACACCATCACCTACATCATTGAATACAATTGTTGAACCACCAGCTAAAGTTGCTGGAGTAAGAGTTGCGTTACCACCGTCTGTTACCATTGAGATAGTTTTAATCTGTCCGTTAACACCATTTGCAAGTGTAAATGCTTGAGCACCAGTTGTTACAATTGCACTATGTGCTGTATTGAGTGACAATGCAACAGCAGAACCAGCACCATTCGCAGTTTCAGTAGCGACAATAGTTTTTGCACCACTCAACAATACGTTTGGAGTTGCTCTTGCAGAACCACCATCTAGAGGTAACTGAAACCAACCACTATCAGATGCAGAGTGAGGTTGTGCCATTAAAGTTTGACCGTGAGTATTTTGCTCACAGTTTAATCTAATTGCACCTACATTTGTTGCCGCACCACCAGTTGAACGAATAGTTACATTACCAGTACCTTTTGGAAGTAATGCAAGGTCTACATTAGTTTCACCAGATGAACCGATAATCGGAGCAGTTGGAGCACCAGATGAAGCTGAACCACCAGTAGGTGCGTTTGCAATCTCAATTTCGTTTACTGCATTTGCAGATTCTTGGAAGATGAGTTGTTCATTTCCATTAGAGTCTGCAATGAAAGCAGCGTCTGCAAGTTTAATTTGAGTATCTAACAATACAGTACCAGTTGCATTAGGCAAAGTAATTGTTCTGTCAGCTGTTGGGTCTGTAACTGCAAGAGTAGTTTCGTGTGCGTCAGCAGTTGAACCTTCAAATTCGATTTGGTTTATTTTTGGTGATGTTAAAGTAACATGAGTAGCATCTGCGCTGATACCACTAGTTAATGCAGTTCCAGTACCAAGTTTGGTATAGATTTCTACAAAGTTGTCATTAATCTTGTCTCCACCAGTTCTGAGGTCATCACCAGTACCGTCATTCGCTGAAGAACCAAGACCAAGTGCTTGATATGCCATTTATTTTTCTCCTAATTAGAATCTTATATTTATTTATATAGGTTGTTAACCCAAGTCAAAAGTTTTATTGGTTGAATCAAATTTAACAGTACCAATTGACCAAACCCAAATATCTTGAGCGTTATCAAATTTTAAATTATTTCTATCAAATCTGTTTATACTATCATCAAATCTTGGTATTGAAGAACCACTAGCTCTTGTACCTTCATCAAACTTATTTATACTACTGTCAAAAGTGATTCCAGATTCAGCAAAATCAGTGAAGTATACTCCAGCAGTATCTCTTGGGGTTATATCACCACCAGAACCGTCAAACTTAATAGTACTACTGTCAAACTTCTTAGTAGTATCACTCATCAATGTAGTGACAGTAGTTTCGTCAAACCTTTCAGTTCCACTATCAAATGTTATAAATGTATTGTCAAATGCATTAATTCTTCCACTACCAGAAACTATTATCTGGCCAGGCGGTGGTACATTAATTTTTGTTTGAAATGCAGCTTCTGGTATAAAGTAATCCTCACCATTATCAAATGAAAGATTTGTGTTATCAAATTTAAGTCCACTTTGAGAAAATCCACCATCTGCATTTCTTATAGAAACTTCATCTATGCGAACATTACCAAACTGTTCTATTGTAAATGATTCATCATTGATACCATCTAAATTTGTAATTCTTCTGATGCCTGGATAGTGTGGTGTATTCTCTGTAGTATTTGGGCCTATTGCAAATGCATATTTTGGTAATAGGTCAAGTGTCGGCCCCATCGCTCTTGGACTTCTTGCAACACCAATAATAACATTGTGTATTCTAGAAAGAGTTGTATCTCTAGTTGTACTAGTTAAATCTGTATGACTATCAACATCTCCAGCTGGAGATGCTCTTAAAGTAGTTCCATCATCTACTGTTCCTAACCTTCTACCAAATACACTGGTAAATATTGTTCTGAATAGAGATGCAAGTTCTGGAGTAAATGAGTCTACTGTCTGTGCAACTACACCAGTTACAGCACGACCAACAATTTCAACTTCACCAAATACATTCCAACCAGCAGGGTGAACAGTTGATTTAATTGCATCTCTCCATTCATTGATAGACTGACCCACCTTAACAACATATGAATAATCTTGATAGAAATTACTATCTTGAACTCTCATAACATCTTCAGAAATACGACCATCTGCACCAAAGAATTCACCAGAGGTGTCTGCAACTGTTCCTACAGATGCAGTAGCAGACGCAATAGAGATATTTGCAATAGTACCAGAAGTACTACCAACTGCAATTGTATTTCCAGCTGCAAGATTTGCTGTTGTGTTAATTGATATTAATTGTCTTGCAGTATCAAATGCAGTAATAGTTCCAGAGTGAGATGTTAACGAATTACCAGCAGCAAATGTACCAGTGATATCTTTTAAAATTGCATGACGAAAAGGAATAATTGTAGGTGCAGAATTATAGTTAAATCCAAAGTTAGTAAACTCAAATGAATCTACACCACCAACACCAGAGTTAGAAGCTGCAAGTAACTTTGCACCACTACCATTTGCAGTTGTAATACCAGTTACCACTGGAAGTTTTGAATAACCAGCACCTCTTGAAACCATCCTTACATCTGTAATCTCACCAGCCTCAGATGCAACACTAAGGTTTGCAAATGTGCCTGTTTCCATAACAATCTTTACACCCTCATAAGTATCTTGATAAAAGGGTTGACTTGTTTCTTCAAGTGTGATATGGTCTGTCGCAGTCATTCCATATTCAGATAAACTACCACTCTCTGGTGCAATACCACCACCAACAACTGCAACAGCGGCAGCTGCAGATACACCATCTGTGTTTGAATTATCTAAAACTAATGTATCACCTACTGCATAGTTTTGTCCAGCGTCATCAATAATAATTTCATCAACCACACCTCTACTAACAGTCTGAACTTTTCCGATTGCAGTATTACTACCACCAGAAGATAAGTTAATACTTTCATCAGCAGTATAATACGAACCACTATTTGTTGTAGTGCTTCCTTTAACAATTGAATATGGTGTAAATGAAACATCTTGGTCTGTAACTGTAGATGTACCTTTTACTATCTCTCCTTGTTGGAATGTTCCAGAAAAAGTTTCTTCATCAAGTTCCAGTTCAACAATGTTTGTTTCAGCTTCTCTAAATGAAACTGTTGATACTACAATTCCAGTTGCACCACTAGTTCTTCCAGTAATTGTTTGTCCAATGAGTTCAGAAACAATACCAGTGACAAGATTTATTCTCATTATCTTTCTAGTTGTCCACTTACCATCAGAAACACGAAGCATATTCTCTGTTGGATAGGTTATTCTAGGTTCTTCATTTAGAAGAAGTCTAAAGAATAATTCGTGTCCTTTCTTTGTACCTTTTGCAAGGTAAAGGTCACGAATATTTTTTACTAGTTTTCTTTTATCAACTCCAGCATCAACATTATCAATAATACCTTCAAGAAAGGAATCTCTAAATCTATCTAAGAATGTGTATAAAGTTGCATCAACATTTGAATAATTAAGAAGTTGTTGTATACTAGAAACTGGATTGGGTCTATAAGTTTCAAGTGTACCAGATGAGTTAGAGGTTGCACCACTAACAATTTCACCAATAATAAAACGAGTTTGTGATGTTACAAATAATCTTTTATTATCATCAACATCATCAACTAAAACTTTTGCAGTTGCACCAGATGTTTGACCAGTAATAACTTCACCAACTTCAAACTTAACATTAGAGTCCTCCAAAACAATCTGGTCATTATTTTCATCTAATACAAAATTTACTGATTGTGTTTCCTCTCTAATATAATTATTAACTTCACTAAAAGTAATTTCTGCACTTTCTAAAAACTGATAATAGAATTTTATAAATTGAGAAAAAACTGGGTGGTCTGCCTGAATAAACTCTGGCAGTTGGTGTTGGATATGATTTGAGACTTTGTTATTTAAAACATTATCATTATTGGCCATAACTAGTATCCACTAGAACTACTTGACGAACTTGAACTTGAACTTGAAGAACTCGTTGAACTTGTTGAAGATGTTGATGCAGAAGAACTCGCACCAGTATATGAACTTGCAGTAGAGACACCAACCCCAGCAGCTGCACTACCAGTTGCAATCGTATCTACATTTGCAGTAATTATAGTGTTATTTAAATCAATTTCTAATACTTGATTTCTTACTGCAATAATATCATTAGATTCTGGTTTTACAATCATTCTAATTTTTGTTGAAGTTGCACCATCTATATTTGATACTGAAGTAATATTAAGAGAGGTTAAAACTATCTCTCCAGTATTATAGTCTATTGTACCAGCAGTTTCGTCTGCATATGTTTTTGTTGTACCACCAACAACATAATAAAGTCTTACGTTACCCATACCATTATCATTAAGAAACATTTCATTTGAATTACCAGAAATAAAGAAACCAGTTGATTGTAGAATACCACCTTCATCAGAATTGTGACCAGAGTGTGGATTATACAATGCATTACTAAATGGTATAGTATATTTGGTTGCAGTACCTAATGTCGGAGTAAAGTCTTTACTTAAATTAACAGTTGTAATATTAGATGTAATGGAATCATCAGTTTCATCAACTAATCTTGTAAACGCAGAATGTCTAAATGCACTATCAAAGTTGGTTAAGTTGTTTGTATTAAAGTTCGTCATTGTTGTCAGAACATTTGATTCCAAAGTTTCTTTTGCCTTAATCGTATTCTTAGAATTATATACAAAGTTTACATTCAATCTTAACTTAGTATACTCTGGGTCAACCACTACTGGTGTAACAGACGCAATAGTATATGTATTTTTTAAATCATTCACAATTTGATTTTTTGCAGACTCAGTAATAGAACCAGCTGTTGGTACAATAGAAATATAAACTCTTCCAAATACTGGAACGTCATTATCTTCACCACCATACACTTGAACTGATTTTGCATTTGCATAAACCTTTGGTACAATTGCTTTAAAATCATTGACTGTAACTGCACGACCTTGAGCTGCGTAATCTAGAGGTGCATTAAATTTAATAGATTGAATACTTTCTTTCTCTGCACCACCAGAAGCTGCTGAAACAGTTGCAGTTGTAATATCTGTTATACCAGTAATAGTTGCAGATGTACTAAAAGAAGTTGCACCATTTGCTTTTGTTTTGTTTGTTACTACATATCTTAGACGAACAATATTTCCATCTGATAATGCTTTACCAGTGATACCGTCACCAAAGTAAATCTCAAACTTACCATCAATACTTTCTTGGAGATAATAAACATTTGAGTCTGCTTTTACTTGAGTATTATCTAACGCTTGTGTGAATGTTGTTGAAACAGTTGATGATGCAGTATTAAATACATCAACAAGTAAAGTAGAAGTATCCCCATTCTCATCATTTACATAAAATTTTTGGTCAACATTATCTGTATCAACTGTATATCTATTTGTTACATATGTTCCTTCATGAATTGAAATATTAGAAAAGGTCAATACACCATTTACTGTTTGTGCATTATGTTCCGAAACTGTAACAAATTGATAATTAATATCATCTATAACTGTGGTAAAAATTGTTCCTACTGGAATAGTTGCAGAAGTTAATGCACCTATATTATTCAATGTTATATTAACATTTGCGATAGGAGCTCTTGCAGAGTTTGGAATATAACCTAATGTCTTTGCATGAGAAACTACAGAGGAACGAACAGACGCAGTATCAAGGAAAGCCTCATTTGCAACCATATTCATATTCATGGCGAGGTAATGTGTGTTATAAGAAAGAACATCTAACAATGCACTCATACCAGAACCTTCAAAATCATAATCAGTAAATTCGGATTGATTTCTCATAAATGTTTTTAGATTACCTTTGATATCATCAAAGTCTAAATCTGTTACGTCTAATCTTTTTTCTGTGGTTGCCATTATCGTAATCTCTCTAATGTAAATGATAAATCAATAAGTTCTGTGGGTGCGTTCTGTATATAAAACTCAACAGCACATTCATATTGATTTTCATCAAACCTTGGAATAACTTCAACTGAAGTAAGTAATGCTCTAGGTTCAAAGTTTGTTATTACATCTGTTATATGTCTTTGTAATGCTTGTGCAGTAAATGGAGTCATATTCTCAAATAACATATCACGAACACCAGATGCAATCTCTGGATGAAAAGGTTTTTCATATTGACCAATCTGAACTAAATTACGCACACTTCTTTTAACTGCAGCTGCATCTGTCAATACATTGAGTTTTTTAGTAACTGGATGCCTACTAAAATTGAGATTTAAATCTTTATAGATTCGTGCAGAACGAGGCGAATCATTTGTTCTCTCTGCATCTCTATATGCTGGTTGTATTGCCATTATACGTCTTGACTCCCTAAAGGTCTACATTGATAATCTATTGTTTTCCAATTACCATCTCTCATAACTTCTAGTTCTGTTTTCAGAACAACACATTCTTGTTTGTTTTTAAAAAACTGTACATTCTGATATAAACAATTTGTATCAGAAAAACACGCCGTTAATAATAATGTCCATATGATTTCCATGATATACCTCTTTAGTTATTTAGACAATCGTACTAGAAGTTGTTGTACTTCCAGTAGATGCATTTGCAAGTGCAACACCTCTTTCTTCATTAAATCTATTTCTAATGCCTGAATGAAGGCTTGGACTACTTTTAAATCTTGTAGATATAGTTGCAAGTTTAATATCGTGTATTTCATTAATTAGGTCTGCATCTGTAATTACTGTTACTGGTGGGTCTTTCCTTGCGTTTTTTTGTTTCAGACTTGTATGTGCTTCTCTGAATATCTTTCTAGCACCGCCTGGCCCAAACTGTACTGCTGTACTCCAGACTGTATCTTGCAATCCATTACTATGTGTACCATCACAAACATTAATTCCAGTATCTTTTGTTATAGTACGAACAGCTGGGTCATGATGTGTTCTTTGTATAAAGTCGTGTTGTGCTTGTTTAAACCTTGTTGCAGTTGTATCATTTGCGGCTAGTTCTTTCCATTTATTTCTAAACGAAGTGTCACCTCTTGTTGCGGCCGCATTACCCCCAACATTGTTTAGACTGTTATAGAAATCTGAATATCCGTTTTCTTCTTTTGCTAGGAATGACATCCAACTCTTAAATGTTCCAACCTTTGTCGCAATCTGATAAGAACCATATGACCAACCACCTCTATCTTTTGATGCAGATTTTGTATTGATAGCGCCTGGATTTCCATTTGATTCAAATCTTTCTGATTGAGAACCTAAATCTGCTCTTGTACAATCGCCTGGCTCTGTTATTGCATTTTCTGGTATTGCACCACTTTCTGCACCAGAACCACCAGCGGATACTGCACCACCACTTCTTCCTGCTGGGGGAGAAAGACTTCTTGTTGCGCCAGTATCATCATCTTCACCTTGTGGGTCATCATCTCCAGCACCACCTACTGTAGAAGACTTTGGTTCTGAAGTTAATATCTCTGGTAGTTGTATTTCTGTTAAATCTGTTTCCGTAACTTCTGTAGGTTCAGTTGAAGAACCACTATCACCAATAAGAACAGTTCCAGAACCAGCTTCGATTACATCACTACCATCACCGTGGGCGCCCTCACCAGAATCGGCTGCATCACCTTTACGAGCTGCGTTTTGCGTTCCACTTGGTTGATTGATTTTTACAGTAGAACCATCTAAAGTTACATCACCAGTGATATCCATATCAAGAGTTGTACCAATACGAATAGTAGAAGACTCTGTTATGTTTTGTTCGTATGTTTCTTTTAGAAACTCTTGTACCTTTGCACTATAGTTTCTTGTAATATCAGATTTGATATGTTCTGAGAACGTATTATCCTCTGCACCGTATCGTAAATCTATGTTACCGTGTATACTTTCATCAAACGCATCATTGTAAACATTAAATACTGCACCATTAATATCAGTAGTTCTTGCACCTTCAATTTTAATTGTTTTGCTTCCACCAACATCTTCAGTATAATCATCCGTAACTTCTATATTAAATGCTTTACATTTAATATTCAGAGTGCCTTCAACAGTAAGATGCATATCACCTTGAACGTGCTCGTGATTATTTCCACTAACTAGATGATAATCATTTGATACAACTTTGTCTACACGATTACCAGCTGCGTCAACTTCATAGAATGTGCCAGGCATTGTATGTTGTGCAACTCTTTCAACACCAGAACTATCGTCATATTCTACAATATGTCCAGACTCAGATTCAAAAACATGGTTCTTTGGGTATACTGCATTATATGTTGTGGTAGGTTCATCATATGTAGTTCCATCTGCACTACGAATACCTTCAACAACTTTTGCTTTCTTGTCACCTACAATTGTATCTTGTACTTCAAAGTTTCTTGCAAGTCTATTAGTGTCTGGTTCTCCAGTGGTTCTTGGATAGACAGAAGTATTATATCCATCTAGGTCTGGATTAGTTTCTCTACGATTTGGGTCATGAAAACCCTTATTGGGGTCACCTAATTGGTCTGGAACGCCAGGCAGTGAACCCATAATAATTGGTTCTTGCAATGTATCTGGGTCACGAAAGAAACCCATAACCCAAGTTCCTTCAACTAAGAACCCAGGCGTATGACCCATACCATTCATTGATGGTGTGTGAACTGTTTGTAGTACCCACGCCCAAGGTAAATCCTCAGTGGGTATTTTTACTTTATCGTCTGTATGATAACCTACGCAACGAACACGAACACGGCCTAGTTTTGTTGGGTCATTTCTATCCTCAACAACACCAGTGAACCATACAAACCCATCTTGACCTTGAAAGTTTTCCATAAACTTATTTAGTGCGTAAATAAAAAAAGAGAGAACCGAAGTTCCCTCTTTCCCAATCCGAAGATTGTCTCCTTTGTTGTATCACCCTTGTCTAATCCGAATCTTATTCAGCGATAGGTAGGCACCGTTACGGTTGGGTGTTAGCCTATTCTTATTTATCCACCAAAGTAAATTCCCATTTGTTGGATTAAATACCACCAAGTATATTCCTTGGAATTTTCAACACCGAATATCCATAAAATGTCTATCCAACCAAATGCGAATACAGCAATAAAAATGTATCCGATAAATTCACTAGTCCATTCTTTAACACTGGTCATTTGTAACTCCTTGTTCTATTGCTGCTTCTTGCATAATAGGTGTCAAAACTTCTTCAACAGCATTTTCCCAATCATCCCAAGTAATGTTACTAGCATGATGAACGCTACTCTGAGTAGGAGCCCAACCGAAGATATTTTTGAAAAGAGCCCTTTGATTACCAAGACCATTATTGAAAAGGTCATAGGCTGCGTTTTGCGCCCTTCTGAATTTATCTAATGCTTTGTTTTTTGAATTAGGAAACTCGCATCTACCAGCTAAAGGTAGTAAATCATTTAAGTTATTATTAAGATGTGAAAAACCTTGGTTCATTCCCCAAGTATTTGAAAACAATTTTTCTTGATAACCTTGATACATATTTAACTCTTTCTCTCTGATTACATATATACTATATCAAATAATAATAGTAATGTCAAGCATTATTTGGAAACCCTTTAAAATCAAAGGGTTAATCCATTATCAGCGAGGATAATATCTCGCACTCGTTCACGGTCTACCGAATCACCCCCACCCCAAGTATAATCTTTTGTTTGTGAAGAAACATACTTTAGAGTTGCAGTGAAAATCATATCATAGGTTAAACCCTTGATAGGGTAGATACCATTCTTTTCATCATAGAATTCTTCTACATAAACTAGAAAGTTAACCAAAGTATCTGCGATAGTATAAGTTGGAATCATTACACAACCTCATATGGTTTGTTCCACTTACCAACACTAATGTGTACATAGTAAGCGATGTCAAAGTAGTCGGTCATGATATCTGAATCATTGTACCAAACTTTTCCACCATTCTTAGCAGGAGCAGTTCGTGAAATCGTATCAATCTTACTCAAGATATCTGCATTTTCTTTTCCGTAGAAATCTTCAAGGTGAAACTGATTAATCTGGTGATGTTCACCGTCACTTAGATTAGCAGTTGTTATTGTGTTGTTATACCTATCAAAGTATTCATAGTCATTGAAGGCAGGGCCTTTCATTAACGAAATAGAAACACTTGAATGGTGGTCACGCACCACAGAAAATTTATATTGGGGTAACTCTTTCTTGAGTTCGTTTCGGATATGTTTTACATCCTCTGCTGAAATATATGCCATTTAATTAACCTCTCTGTTCTAAATGTAAAAGTTCTTCACTAATCATACCACGAATAGTTGCGAGTTGAAATGAACTATCAGTATGTTCAAGACCTTCTGCAATCGCAGTATCTAAAATCTCACGAGCACAAATACTCATATCAGAAGAACCGATTTCTTCTGCATCACTAAACATCCACTCTACTTGTTCTTCAACAATTTCTCGAAGCGTGAATAACTGACTAGAAGTAAACTCTTTCTGTATCATATGATTCTCTCTTTCTCTTGACTATACATATACTATACTATGTTCTCACAACAATGTCAAGTGTTTTTTTCATTTATTTTTTGTGTCTGAAAACCTAAATAAATCAAAGACTTAGGAGTAGGAATGCTACAGATAACAGATAGTGCAAAGGAATATTTAACGAGTATGACCGAATCAGAGAGGAAACGATTCGCACACCTTTCAGTTT
>Ga0209404_10000657_pt1 | contig 26411 bp, 20 predicted proteins | sample TroAtlMetagenome_2_FD_187447 | JGI IMG/M metagenome (GOLD analysis project Ga0209404, IMG submission 187447) | Marine eukaryotic phytoplankton communities from Atlantic Ocean - Tropical Atlantic ANT8 Metagenome (SPAdes) (version 2) | ecosystem: Environmental > Aquatic > Marine > Oceanic...
CGGGTCAGTCGATACCGGGCAGGATGTCGGCGTCGATAAACAGCTGGTTCAACTGCCGGTAGAGTGGCTCCAGCCCTCCAAGAACGGTCTGCTGCAATACGCCGTAGACGACTTCAAGCTGCGGGTTGCCCAGCTCCAGATGGCGAATCTGGTCGAAAAAACCGTTGCACAGCGCTGCTGGTGAAAAGGGGTTGGTATTGCGCTTGCCGCCAGGGCGGCCGAAGGCGGCGTCGAGCCGAATCTGCAATTCGATCAACTCGTTGCGCAGGCGCAACTCAAAACGCGAGATGATCACCCGCACCAGCAGCCAGTCTTCAAAGTCGTTTTTGGTCACCAGCGCCAGTGGTGCGTTCTGTTGCGGATCGGCCGGGGATTCGGGAACGTCGCCCCGGCTGAGTGCCAGAGCATGGGTGACCAGGCTGCGACTCAGCGCCGTGAAGATACTCTGACGCTGCTGACGAAAGGCGCGCTGGGCAATCAGGAAGTGCTGCTGCGCCTCATTGGTCAGCTCCTTGTCGGCCGCCGCGAGCAGGGCGTGATCAAGCTGGTGGCAGAACCCGGAATAGTGCTGGTGCAGATATTGATGAATGCGGCTGCAGGCCGCCTGCATGAGGTGCTGTTTCTGCCGTGGTGACAACATCGGCTGACGACCTTGCAACGCGCCTGGGGAGGCGCCGTGGTCATCCTGCTGGGCGGCCTGCGCGGCGGCCAGGTGTTGCAGCACGTGATAGATCGCCGGGTCCGGGTGACGCAGGCTGAGGCCCACGTAGTGCTCGCCGATGTGCATCAGGGTGACAGGTAGATGCAGCGGCTGGCGGCCCTGCTGGAAGCTGACCGTAGCGGTGCCGTGCAAGCCGGGACGCAGTGATAGATGACGCAGCACACGCGTGGCCTCGGTTGGAGCAAAGGTCAGGCGCAGCCCGTTGCGGCTGTACTCACTGATGATGCAGCGGTGTGTGTCGCTATCCGTGATTGCCAGCACTGCCTCTACTGCACAGGCGTGACGTGGCTCTTTGCGTAGTTCCATGGTCCTGGCTCGAGATGACCGCGCATGCCGTATGTCGTGTTCGGGGCGTTGTCGCCTTCGCGTTGTTGGCCCTGTGAATAGAATAACGGCTCAATGCCTGTTGCGTCTCGCCTTGGCGAAAAAAGGTGCGCCGCACAGACTCTGTCAGTCTAAGGGCTGGCCAGCCAAAAGTCTGCCCGCCTTCGGTGCGTGTGCCGGGCCGTTTGCACCGTGGTTACTCTTCCTCCGCTGGCGATTGGCTGGTTGGCGGCACGCGTTGCAAATAAAAACAATGACTTGAAAGAACTGGCACAGGGCTTGCCTTGGGTCTTGCGTCAGCGAGCCCAACGGCGGGCCGCGATCACAGGTTTTCGGACAAAGGCGTCCACCCACATGTCTGCGTGCAGCAGCCATGGCGGTGGGCGCTTTTTTTTGTGCTTTTTTCGGGGATGGGTGGATATGCAGAGACAGAACGAGTGGGGCGCGCAGACAACCGCAGCCTGGCTGATGGGCGTTGCGCTGGCGCTGGGCGGCGGCCTGGCCCAGGCCGAGGTCAGTTCCATCAGTGAGGCGGTAACCGGCGGCAAGGCGGGGCTGGATCTGCGCTATCGCTATGAGTACGTGGATCAGGACGGCATCGACAAGAGTGCCGGAGCATCGACACTGCGCACCCGAATCAATTTTGCGACTGCGGCGTATCGCGGCTTTGGCGCCTTTGTCGAGGCGGACGACGTTACCGTGATCGGCAGCGAGCGCTACAACAACGCCACCGGCCTGCCGAGCGCCAAGACCCAGTATCCGGTTGTTGCTGACCCGGACGGCACCGAGCTCAATCAGGCCTGGCTGAGCTACACCGGTCTTGATGCCACCACCCTGAAGTTTGGTCGCCAGCGCCTCATCTACGACAACGCGCGTTTTATCGGTAACGTCGGCTGGCGTCAGAACGAGCAGACTTACGACGGTTTCAGCCTGAGCAATAGCAGCCTGAGTCATACCACGCTCAATTACGCCTACGTCTACAACGTCAACCGTATCTTTGGCGAAGACTCGCCCAACGGCGACCTGGATACCCTTGCACACTTTGTCAATCTGGCCTATGACGGCTTTGCCTCGGCGCGGCTGGTGGGTTACGGCTACTACCTCGATCTGCAGGACGCGCCAGCGACCTCCAACAAGACGTTGGGTGTGCGCCTGACGGGTGCGCCGGCCGTTGTCTCCGGCCTGAGCCTGAGTTACGCGCTGGAATATGCGCGCCAGAGTGATTACGCCGACGGCGCCAACATCGGTGCCGACTACTGGCTCGGTGAGCTGGGCCTGAAACGGGGCGGCTGGCAGCTGACCGGCGGCTATGAGCTGCTGGGCGCCGACGACTCGGCCTTCAGCACGCCGCTGGCCACCGGTCACGCCTTCAACGGCTGGGCGGACAAGTTTCTTGCTACACCAGCAGACGGCCTCGAGGACCGCTACCTGCGCCTGGATGGCAGCCTCGCCGACTTCAAACTGAGCGCTCGCTATCACGATTTTTCCGCCGACCGTGGCAGCGCCGATTACGGCAGCGAAGTGGATCTGCAGGCCGCTCGTAGCTTTGGCGACGTGACGCTGCTGGCCAAGTACGCCAGCTACAACGCCGACGACTTTGCCACCGATACCGACAAGTTCTGGCTGATGGCGCAGGTCGCCTTCTGAGCCGCGATGCCTTTGATCACTGTTTAACGGAGCACAACCATGAACACGTTTAAGCGCAAATCCCTTGTTGCCACCCTGTCGCTCGCTGTGTCGCTGGGTCTCGGCAGTCTGCTCTCGACCTCGGTGCAGGCGGTTGAGGATCTGGAGAAGGAAGACCTGAAGTTCGGCTTTATCAAACTGACCGACATGGCACCGCTGGCGATTGCCTACGAGAAGGGCTTTTTCGAGGACGAAGGGCTGTATGTCACTCTCGAAGCCCAGGCCAACTGGAAGGTGCTGCTGGACCGGGTAATCGACCGCCAGCTGGATGGGGCGCACATGCTGGCCGGCCAGCCGCTGGGCGCGACCATTGGCTTTGGCACCCAGGCCGACATCATCACCGCCTTCTCGATGGACCTCAACGGCAACGGGATTACCGTGTCCAACGACGTCTGGCAGGAGATGAAAAAACACATCCCGCTGGATGCGGACGGCAAGCCGCAGCACCCGATCAGCGCCGCGGCACTCAAGCCGGTGATCGAGCAGTACCGCGCGGACGGCAAGCCGTTCAACATGGGCATGGTATTCCCGGTGTCCACCCACAACTACGAGCTGCGCTACTGGTTGGCGGCGGGCGGCATTCACCCGGGCTATTACGCCCCGCACAAGGGCGATACGTCGGGGCAGATCGACGCCCAGGCGCTGCTCTCGGTTACCCCGCCGCCGCAGATGCCGGCCACGCTGGAGGCCGGCACCATTTATGGCTACTGCGTGGGCGAGCCGTGGAATCAGCAGGCGGTGTTCAAGGGCATTGGCGTGCCGGTGATCACCGACTACGAGATATGGAAGAACAACCCCGAGAAGGTATTCGGCGTCAGCCAGGCCTGGGCGGATGAAAACCCCAACACCCATATTGCCGTGGTCAAGGCACTGATCCGCGCAGCCGCCTGGCTGGACGCGGACAACAACGCCAATCGTGGCGAGGCGGTAGAGATCCTCTCGCAGCCGGCTTACGTGGGCGCGGATGCCGAGGTGATCGCCAACTCGATGACCGGCACCTTCGAGTACGAGAAGGGTGACGTGCGCGAAGTGCCCGACTTCAACGTGTTCTTCCGCTACAACGCGACCTATCCCTACTACTCCGACGCCATCTGGTATCTGACCCAGATGCGTCGCTGGGGGCAGATCGGTCAGGCGCAGCCGGACAGCTGGTACATGGATGTCGCCAAGAAAGTCTACCGTCCGGACATCTACGCCCAGGCGGCGCAGGAGCTGATCGACGAGGGCACATTGCCGGCAGAGGCCTTCCCCGACTTTGCCAGCGAGACCGGCTTCAAGCCGGCGACCAGTGAGTTTATCGATGGCGTGACCTACGACGGCAGCCAGCCCAACGCCTATCTGCAGCAGTTCGAGATTGGCCTCAAGGGCGATACCCAACTGTAACCCCAATAGCGTCCTGGCCCTGGCGGCCGGGACATCCATCCCGTGATGGCGGAGGTAAAAGGCTATGAGCAACAAGCTGATCAACTATCTGGAAACTGCTGGCCTGAACTGGGCCGTGCCCGTGGTGCGGCTATGTCGGGGTGAGGATGCCCACGAGCAGGCCAGTGAACTCTTTACCAAGGTCGGTTTGCCGCTGATCGCCGTGCTGGTGTTCCTGCTGGTCTGGTCGGTTGGCGCCTCTCAGGTCAAGACCAGCCTGGGCGTGCTACCCGGCCCGGCGGCGGTGTGGCACCAGGCGGTCAATCTCTACGATGAGCATCAGGCACAACGGGAGAAGGCCGACGCCTTTTATCAGCGCCAGGAGGAGCGCAACGCAGCCAAGCTGGAGCGCGACCCCGATGCCGAGATCAAGTGGCGCGATTACACCGGCAAGCCGACTTTTTTCGACCAGATCGGCACCAGCCTGCTGACCGTGTTTACCGGGTTTGTGCTGGCCAGTCTGATCGCTATCCCGGTGGGTGTTGCCTGCGGTCTCAGCCCGAAACTCTACGGCGCCATCAGTCCGCTGGTGCAGATATTCAAGCCGGTGTCGCCGCTGGCCTGGTTGCCGATTGTCACTATGGTGGTCAGCGCCGTGTATATCTCCGACGACCCGCTGTTTCAGAAGTCGTTTATTACCTCGGCGGTCACTGTGACTCTGTGCTCGCTCTGGCCGACGCTGATCAACACCGCCGTGGCGGTGGCCTCCATCGACAAGGACTGGATCAACGTTGGCCGCGTGATTCGTCTGAACTGGCGTACCCAGGTCTTCAAGATCGCCATTCCCGCCGCGCTGCCGATGATCTTCACCGGCCTGCGTCTGTCGCTCGGGGTGGGCTGGATGGTACTGATTGCCGCCGAGATGCTGGCGCAGAACCCGGGCCTGGGCAAGTTCGTCTGGGATGAGTTCCAGAACGGCAGCTCCGACTCCCTCGGCCGCATCATGGTGGCAGTCATCACGATCGGCATCATCGGTTTTCTGCTCGACTGGCTGATGGTCACGCTGCAGAGCCTGCTGTCCCACCAGAAGCCCGCGGGCCATTGATCAGGAGAGAATCCCATGTCTGTTATCGCCATGCGTAAAGAACACCTGCACGATTTGCCGGCCGAGACCGCCGGTGAAGCACCGAGCCGCCCGCGCGCCTTTCTTGATCTGTCCGGCGTATCTATCGACTTTCCGACCCGCAAGGGGCCGTTTCGCGCCCTCAACAACGTCAGCCTGAAGATCGCCAAAGGCGAGTTTGTTTCCATCATCGGGCACTCCGGTTGCGGCAAATCGACGGTGCTGAACATTGTCGCCGGCCTGTATCAGGCCACCGAAGGCGGCGCCATTCTCAATGGCCGTGAGGTGAATCAGCCGGGACCAGAACGCGCGGTGGTATTTCAGAACCACGCACTGTTGCCTTGGCTGACCTGCTATCAGAACGTGGAACTGGCAGTAAAGACCGTGTTCAAGGGCCGCAAGAACAAGCGGGAGATGCGCGAGTGGATCGAGCACAACCTCAAACTGGTGCACATGGATCACGCCATGCACAAGTATCCCGCCGAGATTTCCGGCGGGATGAAGCAACGGGTAGGGATAGCAAGGGCGTTGGCAATGGAGCCCTCAGTGCTGCTCATGGATGAGCCCTTCGGGGCGCTGGACGCGCTGACCCGAGCGCACTTGCAGGACTCGGTCATGGAGATTCAGGCCGATCTGAACAACACGGTGATCATGGTGACCCACGATGTCGACGAAGCGGTGCTGCTGTCAGACAAGATCGTGATGATGGCCAACGGGCCGGCGGCGACTGTGGGAGAGGTGCTGGAGGTGGACCTGGCGCGGCCGCGTGACCGGCTGGCGCTGGCCAGTGACGAGCGCTACAACCACTTCCGCTCGCAGGTGCTGAGTTTTCTGTACGAGCGTCAGCGGCGCCCGGTGGAGTAATCTGCACCACCTGAAACGACAAAGGGCCCTGTGTGGGCCCTTTGTCGTTGTTGCCTCAGGGTTAGCGCCCGTTGACCACTTCGAAGTTGACCGGAATGGTCAGCGCCAGTTGTTGCTCCAGCATGTCATCCGGGAACGGCGGGAAGGGCGATGCCTTCTCCAACATCTGGATAACGGCGCGGTCCAGTCGGGCGTAGCCCGAGCTGCGCTTGATTTCTGCACCGGTTACGCTGCCATCGCGATGGATGACAAAGCTCAGTGTGGCAACGCCCTCTTCACGGCGCCGGCGCGAGGCCTGCGGATACCGCTTGTGGCGCGCCAGCTGGGCGGCGATCTTTGACTTGTAGTCGGTCGAGGCGCCGCCGGCTCCGCCGGTGGTGGTCGCACTACCCACACCGCTGGAACGGCTCAGCTGCGCGCGATTGTCCGACTGCCCAGGCTCGACAGCTTCGTTGGTCGAGGGTTGCTCGGGTGCCGGTTCCGGGATGACTTCCTCCTCACGCGGCGGCTCCGGCTTGGGCTTGGGCTTTTCACGCACCTGCGCCTGGGCCTGTTGGCGCGGTGGCTCCGGTGGCGGCGGTGGGGGCGGCGGCGGTGGCGGTGTCGGCTTGGGCGGCGCGACTTCTTCCGGCTGCTCGGTTTCTTCGGCCTCACCGAGATCGCCGAGCATACCCAGGTCGATCTCCACGCCCAGCACACCCTCGGCGGCCGCTGCAGCGGCTGGCGGGTTGAAGGCAATATACGCGAAGACTCCCAGGTGCACGGCCAGGGCAATCACCAAGGCGATCAACCAGTGTTGAGGACGAATCATGGCTGTTCCTCACCGGGCTGCGTCAGCAGGGTGATACGGCGGAAGCCGGCGGCCTTGATACGCTGCATCAGTGCCTGCAGGGCTTCGACGGGAACGTCACCGTCAGCCTTGATGGCCAGGCTGAAGCTGTCCGGGTTCTCGACCTGTTCGAAGGCGGCGATCAGCGGCGCGTCCAGGTCCTCCAGGGCGATCTGCTCATCGTTCAGCCACAGTTGTTTGTCGGCATCGAGCAGGATCTGCAGCGCCTCGTCATCGACATAGGCTTCGCTGATGGACTCGGGCGGAGAAACGAACGCAGCGTCTGATTTGCTGATCTGACCGGCGACCATAAAGAAGATCAGCATCAGAAACACGATGTTGATCAGCGGGATCAGCGCATCGTCACCGTTATCCTTGCGGTGGGTGTTTTCGGCAACCAGCTTCACGGCAATACTCCGGTCATGGATACCTTCTGGGCACCGGCACGATGCAGCTGATCCAGCAGGCTCACCAGCGTCTGGGTCTTGACCTCGGGCGCGGCCTCAACGGCGTAGACCGCTTCAGGTGCTGCTGCCACCAGAGTGCGCAGACCGTCCAGGTCAGTCAGCTGGTAGGTCTTGCCATCATGGGTCACGCGGCCGGCGTCAGACTCCACCCGCACGATTTCAATCTCATCGGGCTTGTTCTCGGTCTGGTTCGCCGAGGACAGGGAAATCTGCCGCCAGTGCATGAAGTTGGACGAGAGCATGAAGAACAGCAGCAGAATGAACACCACATCAATCAAGGGTGTCAGGCTGATGCCGCGTCGCTTCTTGCCCGGAAAGGCCTCAAGCTGCATTGACCACCTTCCCGCTCGCGCTGGACTGCGCCTTGGGCTGGTGGGTAAAGACCTGGGTGACCGCGTCGTTGATGCTGGCCGCAACGCGCTCAACGCGGCGCTCAAGCCAGCTGTGTACGGCAACGGTCGGAATCGCCACGGCCAGACCCACTGCCGTGGTCAGCAGCGCCTGCCAGATACCGCCAGACAGAACCGAGGGGTCAACACGGCTACCGGCTGCTTCCATGTTCTGGAACGCGACGATCATGCCCAGTACGGTACCCAGCAGACCCAGCAGCGGAGCCAGGTTGGCGATGACTTCCAGCGGACGCAGCAGCATTTTCAGCTGGTTCAGACGGAAGGTGGCAACGCGTTCCAGCTCTTCACGCAGCAGGGCCAGGTCGGTGCCGTTGCGCTTGCCGCGCATGGCCAGCAGCAGCACCGAGGGGACGGTCTGGCGGGTGTTGAGTTGTGCGATGGCATCGTCTGTATGGCCCTGGTGCCAGAGCGCCAGGCTGCGACGGACTGCGCGGGTGCCCTCGGGAGCGGGTAGGTAGAATTGCCACAGCTTGATTAACAGGATGGTCAGGGCGACCACCGACATACCCAGCAGAATCCAGACCACCGGACCACCGACGACCAGCCAGTCCTGCAGGGTTTCGGCCAGCGAGCGGGCTGTCTCGGCATTGTCAACTGCAGCGGCCATACTGGGGTCCAGGGGAGCACCGGTCAGAGCATCGGTGGCACCGGTCAGATCACCGCCGGGCAGGGAGCCCTCAGCGCCCGGAGTACCTTGGGTTGCCGCGTCTACCGGGGTGCCGGAAGCGTCCGTCGCCGTGGTCTCAGGGGTGGTGGAGGTGGTTTCGGTTGCGTCTGGAGCGGCGGCTTCGGTGGTCACAATGGCCTCCAAGAGGGAAAATTAAGGCGCAAATGATAGGGGTTCTCATTTCTTGGCGCAAGTGCTTGTGACCGGATGTTGCCAATCGAGGGAATTTGATCTGACCAACGGAGTCAACAGAGAAATTAGCGCCCACTTTAGCGCCGACTATTGACCGCCGGATCGCTTGGTTTTAAGGTTCGCTCCGAACGTTGAGGCTGGCACGATCCATACGGCTCAAGTACTGACGACGAGACAGCAAGACTGCCTTTTATAGACAGACTTATTGCTTTCGGCGCACGCCTTGGGAAGTAGGCGAACCAAAGTGGGGATACTGATCAGACGTTCGCACCCCCGGGTTGTGTGTTGGCTGAAAACGTTCAGAGTCGCTTCCGTCGGAAGGCGTACTGCAGGTTCCTGCTCAGGCGAGCGGAGGGCACGCGTGCACCTCTGCCCTGCATATCTGATCCTCTATTCGTCCTCACACGGTCCGTCACCAGAACTTAATGCTTTGGAGCCGACGCCATGTCCATCAAACTGGAAGACTATTTCGACCGCGACACTTTCGGTCGCATCAAGGCCTGTGCCGATCAACACGAAACCCCCTTTCTCGTGGTTGACCTGAAAACCATCGATCGTGCCTACGACGACCTGGTCGACGGCTTTCCCTTCGCCAAGGTCTATTACGCAGTCAAAGCCAACCCGGCCAATGAAGTGCTCTCGCTGCTGCGCGACAAGGGCTCCAACTTCGACATCGCCTCCATCTATGAGCTGGAGAAAGTACTGGCGCTGGGCGTCAAGCCCGAGCAGATCAGCTTCGGCAACACCATCAAGAAAGCCCGTCACATCCGTGCCTTCTATGAAAAGGGCGTGCGCCTGTACGCCACCGACTCCGAAGCCGACCTGCGCAATATCGCCAAGGCCGCCCCTGGCTCCAAGGTATATGTCCGCATTCTGACCGAAGGCTCGACTACCGCCGACTGGCCGCTGTCGCGCAAGTTCGGCTGCCAGACCGATATGGCGATGGACCTGCTGGTGCTGGCCCGTGAGCTGGGCCTGGAGCCCTACGGTATCTCCTTCCATGTCGGCTCGCAGCAACGCGATATCGGCGCCTGGGATGCTGCCATCGCCAAGGTCAAGGTGATCTTCGAGCGTCTGAAGGAAGAAGACAACATCACCCTGAAGATGATCAACATGGGTGGCGGCTTCCCGGCCAACTACATCACCAAGACCAACACCCTGCAGACCTACGCGGAAGAAATCACCCGCTTCCTGCAGGAAGACTTTGGTGACGAGCTGCCGGAAATCATCCTCGAACCGGGCCGCTCGCTGATTGCCAACGCCGGTATCCTGGTCAGCGAAGTCGTGCTGGTGTCGCGCAAGTCGCATACCGCGCTGGAGCGCTGGGTGTACACCGACGTGGGCAAGTTCTCCGGCCTGATCGAAACCATGGACGAATCCATCAAGTTCCCGCTGTGGACCGAAAAGCAGGGTGAACTGGAAGAAGCCGTCATCGCCGGCCCGACCTGCGACAGCGCCGACATCATGTACGAGCACTACAAATATGGCCTGCCGCTGAACCTGGCCATCGGCGACCGCCTCTACTGGCTGTCCACCGGTGCCTACACCACCAGCTACAGCGCCATCGAGTTCAACGGCTTCCCGCCGCTGGAAGCGTTTTACGTCTAAAGCGTGTAGCGCTTTAGACAGCCGCAAGCTGTAAGCTTCAAGCTGCAAGTGAAAACCCCGCGTCGGCAACGGCGCGGGGTTTTTGTTTGTGGGGCACGCTAGGGAGTAATGGCATGTGTACTTGAATGAGCTGGAATGGCGGGGCAGTATTGGGTCTGGAGCGACCTGATGGCACATCGCTTGCTAGGGTATATACGGATTTGGGTGACGCGATATGGACGTGTGTGTACGAGTCATTTCCGAAGGCGTGGAAGTAGACAGTATTACTCGACCGTTGAGAACGGATGATGGAGTTCCTACGGTGACTTATCGCAGCCGGCAGTGGCCTGTGGTGAACGGTTGTATTAACCTCGATGAGCAGGAGGCGCACGCTGGAGACGCGGAGCTTAAGTGGGCCTTCCTTATTGCCAGCATCCTTCCCGAGGTGTTGCCTGGTGAGCAGGCGACTTGTTCCGAGCTTGTTCAGCAACTCTGTAATCGTGCGTTACCTGACGGCGTTGCAAACGCAGTGGGTTACCTGTGTGAGATGGGGCACGAGCCGGCGGCTCGGCTGTTGCTGATGGACTTTCTTAAGGAAAAGCACGATAGCTCACGGTTGTATAAAGTCTTGAAAATGCGGCTTTTGTTTCGTGAGCGTGTCGCCCAGGTACGCAACCGCAATTCCGTTGCTTCAACTCCAGAGCTGATCAAGGAAAAGGGGGCGGCACCTTCGCCTGAGGCTTCCCAAGAGACGGACGATGATTTTGGCTGGGTTCCTGCTTCAGATGATGCTCTATACGCTCCATCCATGGATGACTCGGCTATCAGAAGAGCTGCCTTAAGTGTTCAGTCCGGAATTGGTCATTACATCGCATCCGAGCACGACGCAGAGCCCTTGGATCTTGGGGAGCTTGGCGATGTGGATGATCTGGATTGGAAAGTGGATGAAGGGGGTGAGGAGGGCTCTGGCAACGCGGTTAAAGCTGAGCATGTCATTGCCGACAGGATTGCTGCGCTGGGTGATATGGCTGTCGAGTTGCTGGTTTACTTCGCGGATAACCCGGGGGACAAGTCTATTCATGCCGAGTATGTGCTCGGGTACCCGCTCGTCGAGATCAATAAGTTACTAAATGGTGCCTTGAGGGACTATGTTCGGCGATTACCCTCGGGTGGCTGGGAGTGCCACAGCTGGGCGCTAGGAGTACTTGCGGTGCTGGTTAAACGATCTCCATGAGCTCAGTCTCAAGGTGTTTCTCAACCTCTGGAGGCCCTTTCCAGCGCAGCCAGAAGGCGAGGGAGTCCTTGTGCGCGCCCCTTCAGCTCGCATTCCCAAACTGTCAGTACAGACCAGCCAAGTCGACTCAGTGCGTCGTTTGCTTTTTTGTCTCTATCTTTATTTTTTTTGAACTTGGCTTCCCAGAAATCAGGCCGGGTCTTGGGTATGGTGGCATACTTGCAAGCTTCATGTTGATGCCAAAAGCAGCCGTGGACAAAGATACATATCCTGAGCTTCGGCAGTACAATGTCGGGCGTGCCCGGCAGCTCCTTACGGTGGAGCCTGTAGCGATAACCCTGAGCATGGAGGAACTTTCTTACCAGCAGCTCAGGCCTCGTGTTTTTTCCTCTGATACCGGACATCATTTCCGATCTTCGGGGGGGGGGCAACGATATCCATTCCGATATATACCTACACAGCGTGGTTTCATGAGCGTCACCCACCCCATTCAGATTGTCGACCTTTTTGCGGGGCCTGGTGGCCTCGGAGAGGGATTTTCCGCCCATCGTTTTACTTCATCTTCCTTTGATACTTTTGAAATCAAGGTCTCTGCCGAAATGGAAGCGTCGGCGCGATCTACCTTGCGTCTTAGGGCTTTTTATCGGCTTTTGAGGCGGAAAATGCCAGAACGACTTGATGAGTACTACAAGGTCTGCTCCCAAGGAGGGGCTATCGATAGCCTATCTCCAAGCGTTAGGGACTTGTGGTTGCATGCGGGTGAAGAGGCTCTCCAGCTTGAGTTGGGCAAGCCTGAGGACAACGCTAAACTCGACGAGGTACTCAGGAAAAATCTCGATGCGAAGAGACCATGGGTTTTGATTGGCGGGCCTCCTTGCCAAGCGTATTCTTTAGTTGGCAGGGCCCGGAATCGCGGAGTTGCGGGATACCAGGCAGAGAACGATCATCGACATTTTCTCTATCGAGAGTATCTACGCATCATCCAGCAGAATCGGCCGGCTGTTTTCGTAATGGAAAACGTAAAGGGAATTCTCTCTTCCGAGGTCGGTGGGGAAAAAATATTTCCGAAGATACTTCAGGACCTGAGCGACCCGGATCGAGCTCTTGCCGAGCCGACCAGTGGGAAGCGGTACAAAATCTTTTCGCTGGTTTCAGATGATGTTTACGAAAGTGAAGCTTCTCCAAACAGTGTAAAACCGGCAAATTACGTCATTCGATCCGAGGAGTATGGGGTTCCTCAAGCGAGGCATCGGGTTATTCTTCTGGGCGTACGGGAAGATTTTGCACCCGCCGCGGGAGCCTACAAGTTGCACCCAGTCCCGGGCCCTGGAGTCGAGCAAATTATTGATGGTCTGCCCAAGCTGCGTAGTGGGCTGACCAAGGAGCCCGACTCTCCCGAAGCATGGGAAATCGCTGTGCGCGACAACCTTGGCAGTCTTGCTAGGGAGTGTATTCAGGTCAACTGTGACAAGCCGGGAAGGCGAGCCTTGGCTTCCAAATTAAAGACTGATCTTGGCAGCTTCTCCGTCGAGGGACTTACACGCGGTGGGCTGAGGGTAAATAAGTCTAGATGGGCAGATGGCAGGACTGGCACTCATCTTGATTCCTGGCTTCTCGACGATCAGTTGCCGCTTTGGTTAAATCACGAAGCGCGCAGCCACATGAAAGCAGATCTGCGACGCTATGCGTTTGCAGCTGCCTTTGCCGAAGTGTATGAACGCTCGCCCAAGGGGCATCAGGATTTCGATCTGCCGAGTCTTGAGCCTGATCACAAGAACTGGAAGTCCGGCAAGTTCAGTGATCGCTTTCGTGTTCAACGCCGTGGCTCTCCATCGACTACGATAACCAGCCACATCGCTAAAGATGGTCACTACTTTATTCATTATGATGTTGAGCAGTGTCGCAGTCTTACCGTTAGAGAAGCCGCACGATTACAGACATTTCCCGACAACTATTTCTTTTTGGGTAACCGCACGCAGCAGTTTCATCAAGTTGGAAACGCTGTCCCTCCTTATTTGGCATGCCAGATTGCAGATGTAGTCGCAAATATCATCAACAAGGTTGCACCCGTCAGTTAGCAGCCCACAGACCGACAGGGAGTCGTGCTTTGACAGCGAAGTACATAAGCCGCAGTGCCCCCCCAAAGGCTAGCGCGATGGTTGAGGCTCTCAGAGGGCTGGGTTACAACGCTGCGACCGCGCTTGCTGATATCGTGGACAACAGCGTCGCCGCCGGTGCCACTGAGGTGAAAATCACCTTTTGTTGGGACGGCGAGAACAGTCATGTCAGTTGCTTGGATAATGGTGTTGGCATGAATGCAAACGTGCTGGATCGTGCGATGAGACTCGGCGAGCGCAGTCCGCTTGAAGAGCGAGAAGCAGGCGATCTCGGGCGTTTTGGTTTGGGTTTGAAAACAGCTTCTTTCTCTCAGTGCAGACGGTTGACTGTCGCGTCAACACGCGACTCCGAAACCAATGTTTTGCGCTGGGATCTGGATTATCTCGCCAACAGCTCCGACGATGGCTGGCATCTGCTTGAGGGCTGTCATCCGGGCTCGGAGCGCATCCTGGATAGTGTCGCCGAGGCGGAGCGAGGCACTCTCGTTCTCTGGGAGGTGCTGGACCGTGTGGTCACTGCCGGGAGTACTGTCCAGGACTTTCTGGATCTGGTTGATCGCGTTGAGCTGCATTTGGGCATGGTATTCCATCGGTATCTGGAAGGCACACATCCGCGGCTTTGTATCCTGATTAATGGTCAACGCATAAGGCCTTGGGATCCCTTTATGAGTGGGCATCCGGGAAAGCCCTACAATCCTCCGGCTTTCTCTTTTCCGGGGCATCCGGATATCCAGGCAGAATGCCATGTCCTTCCGCATAAAGACATGCTGACACCCAAAGAGTACGACTCTCTCGCAGGGCCCGAGGGATGGACCGCGCAGCAGGGCTTCTATGTTTATCGAAATGAGCGTCTGCTTGTTCCCGGTAGTTGGCTCGGTCTTGGGTCTGGCCGTTCTTGGACGAAGGATGAGGCGCATCGACTGGCGAGAATCCGTCTTGATATCCCAAACTCAGCTGACGCGGATTGGAAAATCGATATCAGAAAATCGACTGCAAGGCCTCCTGTATATCTTCGGAAGTGGCTAACCCGGCTTGCCGAAGAAACGCGGTCTCGTGCCCGGCGCGCTTTTGCTCATAGGGGAAGACCTGCTCTGAGCGGTAGTAAGCAGGTTGCGGAGGCGTGGAAAGTAGAGAAGTTGGCGCATGGTATCCGCTATCGAATCGATTCGGAGCACCCGGCAGTGCGAGCGGTTCTTGATGAGGCAGGGTTACTGCTTCCGCAACTCAAGGCGATGCTGCGGGTGATCGAGGAAACCGTTCCCGTCCAACGCATCTGGATAGATACGGCCGAGAACAGGGACACCCCACGCACTGGTTTTGATAAGTCGCCCCCAGATGAAGTGCAAGAGACGCTGTTGATCTTGTATCGCAACATGCTGGAGAAGAAGGGGTACTCTCCTGCTTCGGCTAGGGAGCAGTTGCGCTTGACTGAGCCGTTCCATTCTTTCCCGGCGCTAATCGACGCTTTGCCGGATGTTTTATAAGGATGTGATTCATGAATGAGAATAACTGGAGTGTAATCAAGTTTGCTCAGGAGCTCCTTTCTTTAGGTGGTGGAGCGGATGCGATTACACCAGCGGCCATCTCTGAGGCGGTCAGCAGGGTTCTGACTATCATGCCGGGGAAGGCCGAAGGCCTAGATGAAGATTTTGTCGTTGAAGAACTGATGAGGCGGTCGAGTGTATGGGTCGGGAACGACAGCTCTATCGTTGACAACGCTGGTCATGAGCCTTGGTTCAGTCCAGAGCTGAAAAAGGACTGGCGCTATTGGCGGCGTTATCGTGAATGGCAGGAGGTGAAACTTCCTTCTGTGGCCGTCGAGGCGCTGGATAAGACCACAGACAATGTTCTTTCCATGCTGGAAGACCCCAAGCGCGAAGGCTATTGGGATCGTCGGGGCATGGTGGTAGGGCATGTGCAGTCAGGGAAAACGGGAAGCTACACCGGGCTAATATGTAAAGCGGCTGATGCGGGATACAAAATAATTATTGTGTTGGCAGGTCTTCACAATAACCTGCGTGCTCAGACCCAGATGCGTTTGGACGAGGGATTTCTCGGATATGAGACAAGTGCGGTAGAGGGTGAGGGGAGCAGGTTGATCGGTGTGGGGAGGATTGACTCTTCTCCCGCTCTCAGGCCGCAATATGTCACAAACCGATCTGAAACGGGCGACTTCAATACAAAGTTTGCCAAGAACCTGGGGGTTTCGCCCGAACAAAGACCCTGGTTGTTTGTGGTCAAGAAAAACAAGACCGTTCTTACGCGCCTGCTGAAATGGATACAAACACACGTGGCGCAATCAATGTCTCCTGATGGGGACAGGCCGCTAGTGACGCACCTTCCGTTGTTAATGATTGATGACGAAGCGGATCATGCTTCGGTGGATACTGGAGAAAGGGTTGTTGATGAAAATGACAATCCCGATCTCGAGCATGAGCCTAAGGCGATAAATAGCTTGATCCGGCAGATCCTGCACGCGTTTTCAAAAAAGGCTTACGTGGGCTACACCGCTACGCCATTTGCCAATATCTATATCCATGAGCATGGTGAGACCAACAAGGAGGGGCCAGACCTTTTTCCTGCAGCGTTTATCACCAATATTTCCGCACCCTCCAGTTATGTAGGCCCCTCTCGTGTATTTGGGTTGGCGGCGGAGAGTGGGCGTGTTGGTGCATTGAACCTGGTAAGGCTCGTCGATGATCAGTGCTCAGAGGATGGCAAGCAGGGGTGGATGCCTGTTGGTCACAAGAGTTCTCACTCACCCTTGATCGATGGTCGGGATGCAATGCCTGTGTCCTTGGTTGAAGCGGTGCATTCGTTCATCTTGGCCTGCTGTATTAGAGCTCTGCGTGGTCAGGGTGGTGAGCACATGTCGATGCTTGTACATGTCACGCGTTTTAATGCGGTACAGCAGCACGTGCACAGGCAGGTGGAAAGCTATGTTCACGGCCTGAAGCAGCGAATTAGGCGACGCACGGATTGCGAGGGCTTTCTCGCGGAGATGCGTGATTTGTGGGCGCGTGATTTTCTGGCAACCAGTCATGAGATTGAGTTGCAGGATAGTGAGCTTGGTGGGCAAGTCAGCTTTTCTTGGCAGGTTATTGAGGAGCTGCTGGTCGATGTCCTTGAGCAAATTGATGTGCGCATGATCAATGGCAAGGCTGGTGAGGTTCTTGATTATGCAGACAGCCCCACCGGCCTGAAGGTTATAGCAATCGGAGGTGACAAACTTGCACGAGGCTTGACGCTGGAAGGGCTGTGTACCAGCTATTTCCTGCGAGCCTCGAAGATGTATGACACGCTTATGCAAATGGGGCGCTGGTTCGGTTACAGGCCCGGGTACCTTGATCTTTGCAGGCTCTACACGACGCAGGATCTGGTTGAATGGTTTGAGCATATTGCCGACGCGGCGGAGGAATTGCGCGCGGAGTTTGATTATATGACCGCCAGCCGGCTCACACCTAGAGAGTATGGGTTGAAGGTGAAGTCGCACCCCGTGCTCATGGTTACCTCTCCACTCAAGATGCGTACTGCAACGACTCTGCACCTATCGTTCAGTGGCGATGTTGTCGAAACGGTAAGCTTCTATACCGCTCAGGATAAGCTGCAAGAAAACCTTAATGCGTTTACATCCTTATGTTCTCGTCTGGGAGACGGGGCGGCGATCCCGTCGCAGACTCGAAACGGAAAGAAATATAACTGGAATGGTTTGCAGTGGACTGACGTAAGTGCGCAAGATGTTGTCGAGTTTCTGCGGGCGTATCAGGCACACCCGGACTCTAGAAAAGTGAGAAGTGACCTGCTCGCCAACTTCATTGAAGAGATGAGTTACGTTGGGGAACTCACCTCTTGGACGGTTGCGGTGCTTGGGGGGGAGGGGAATGCCACTCCTGTCGCGGGCGGGGCCGTTAGACTGATGAAGCGAACCAATAAAACCCAGGACAACTTGGAAAAGTATTCAATAGGTAGGCTGCTGTCCCCGAAAGACGAAATGCTTGATTTAGATGAGGCGGGATGGCTGGCGGCACTTCAGATGACTAAAGATATGCGGGTAAAGGACCCGGGGCGCTCCACCAAAATAACAGTGCCCGATGAGCCGTCAGGGCTTAGCATCAGACGAGTTAAGGGGGGGGCTGGTGGGCTCTCGCCGCGCCTTGAGAATGGGCTGCTGATAATTTCTTTGCTCGACCCTGAAGCGTCTAAGGTACCCAACGTTAAAACTCCCGTTGTCGCTTTTGCTATCAGCTTTCCATCTAGTGGTGCTGGAAAATCTGTGCCTTACGTCACTAACTCACTCTGGGAGAAGCAATATGGCGCCAGTGAGTGAAGCTGAGATTCTCAGAGTCTGGCGGGCATTGGCCGGGCACTCAAGTAGTCGCGGCTGGAGAACTCTGGATCTTGTTGCGGTAGCCACTTCATGCAGAGTGAAGGCGGCCCGACTATCTCCCGGGAATGAGGAAGCGGTTCTTGTGGGGTTCCCGAGTTTGAAGGCTGGTTCTGCAACCAAGCTGCCTCAAGGGCAAGGTTTCAGAATGGAGCGCGCCGCACTGGGCGACGCGGGTGATGGATGGCAATGGTTGGCGTTAATCAGGCAGCCTTCAGGTAGTCTTGAGCTGTTCGCGAAGGTCGCGGCCGACGTCGCTGCGGTTCTTCAATCATCCAGTGATTTACCTGAAGAACATCTTTACCAGCGTTTTCTCGGCCGAGTACGGGGCTGGCAAGAATTTATGCGCCGAGGGCGCGAGGGACTGACAGAAGAGAAAGAGCTAGGTTTGGTCGGCGAGTTGTCGATCATTCATATGCTGGTTGACTGCAAAGTACCGCTGTTTACAGCCATTGACGGGTGGAAGGGGCCTCACAACGGCCTGCACGACTTTCAGTTGGGCATCGGTAGTCTTGAGGTGAAATCTACACTTGCAACGGAAGGCTTTCCTGTAAGGATTACCTCCTTGTCGCAGCTTGACGAGACAAATTGCCCCCCGCTGCTCCTGGCAGGACTGCGATTTATTTTGCACGACACAGGACGCACGCTCGCGGAGATGGTTGAAGCCACTAGGGAGCGAGTGGCGGTAGATTCGGCTGCAAGCCGTTTGTTGGAACAGGGGCTGCTGAGTGTTGGGTATCTTGATATCCACGCTGAACTCTACACGAGGCGTTTTGCTTTCAACGAGGGGCGTTTTCATCTGGTGGACGCTGCCTACCCGCGATTGGCCCCTTTCAATGTTCATCCTGCAATCCGTCGAGCCGCTTATGACCTAGATCTGGCACTGGTCGAAGCAGATAAGTATTCATTGGATGAAGTACTCGAACAGTTGGGAGTCGTTTGATGGAGTTGATTGATTTTTTACTTGAGACTCAGGTAGCTATCAGGGACGAGGTGGAGAAAGACGTTGGGCCCGGAGAGGTTCCGGTGCCTCCTGAAGTGATTTTTACCGAACGTCTTATGGCTCACATGGCAGATGAAGGAATAACCTTTGATCCCGTGGTCTGCCACTTCGAGGCGAAGGTTTCCAGTCACAATCTCAAAATAAGTGGGTATGCGGTTTCGGACACAACAGATAAATTGGGAAACCCGGACCGCTTGGACTTGTTCGTGAGTTTGTACAAGAACGCCTCTGAGTTGGTATCAGTTCCTGACGCTGAGATTCGAACTGCTGCAAAAGAAGGAGTCCAGTTCCTGAGATTCTGCGCGGCAGGTAAGCTTTCGGGAAAAATAGATGAAACCAACGATGTTTACTCGCTTGTCGTGGACGTTGAACGTATCTTCAGCGGGCTCGATAGCATTCGAATCTTTGTGATCACAGACGGGGTTGTGAAAACCCGTAGCTATGAGCCCCTTGATGTTGCAGGCAAGCAAGTCCGCTTGGAAATCATGGATATCCAACGACTGTTCAACCACGTACAGCAGGGACGTCCGAGAGACGAGCTGGTGGTCAACTTCGAACAGATTTGCGGGACCGCGTTGCCCAGCGTATGGGTTCCTGGCAGCGGGGATGATGAGTACGACTACGCCTTGACAGCTATTCCGGGTGAGGCGCTGAGATTCCTCTACGACAAATATGGCCCACGAATTCTCGAAGCGAATGTGCGGTCTTTTCTTGGCGTCAGCAGCAAGGGCGTTAATAAGGGGATTCGTGATAGCTTGCGGGACCACCCGGATAGATTCATGGCTTACAACAACGGCATTGTTGTAGTTGCGGATGAGGCGAGGCTTGCCAAAGCTGCAGATGGCTCAACCGGTGTCTTGTGGTTGCAGGGTATGCAGATTGTAAATGGCGGACAAACTACCGCATCTATCTATTTCGCCAAAAAGAAACATCCGGAAATTAGCTTGGCGAATGTCCGAGTGCCGGCAAAAATCATCGTTCTGCGTTCGGGGCAGGATGACGACGAGGAGCTGATCGCTAACATTTCCAAGTATGCGAACAGTCAGAACGTTGTAAGACAGTCCGATCTGTCAGCGAATAAGCCTTTCCATCGTGAAGTTGAAAAACTGTCAATGCGTACCTATTGCCCTGATGGCGTTGGACGGTGGTTCTATGAAAGGTCTGCTGGCAGTTATAAGGTCATGTTGGAAAAAGAGGCCGCGACACCAACCCAGAAGAAAAAATTGCAGCAGGCGATTCCTCCCTATCGAAAATTGACTAAACCCGACTTGGCGAGGTTTATCAATGCCTGGGATCAGAAGCCGCACATCGTTAGCTTGGGTAGCCAGAAAAACTTTCAGGCATTTATGGACGAACTACAGAGCTTGGAAGAGTCGGGGCAGGAGATGACTCCTACCCAAAGCGATTTTAAAAAAATGATTGCAAAGGCGATTTTGTTCAAAGCTGCTCACAAGGTCATTCGGCCCAAGTTTCCAGCCTTTCAGGCAAATATCACGTCATATACCGTATCTGTTCTCGCAATGTTGCTTGGTGAACGCCTCGACCTGAATCGTGTCTGGGATCGTCAGGCTATCTCAACTGAGTTGCAGCAGCAGATCGCCATTTGGGCTGAAGAGGTAAATGAAGCTCTGCACTTTGGAGCCGGGGGACGAATGGTATCCGAATGGGCTAAAAAGCCGGAGTGCTGGATGAGGGTCAAGACAGCTCAGTACTCGCCGCCGCTCCGAGGAATACCTGAAGTGGTGTGAGTTGCATCATCATGGGCTTGTTTTTGACGCTGCAAGGATGTCTCGCATGGCTTTGGCACCAGCGGTATAGGTGAGCGTACCGTGAGTGTTTTCCATCCTTGAGTAAATCTCGCGGAGCTTGTCGCAGGCCTTGGAGTCAAAGAAACGGTCGTTGTTCTTGACGTACACAATGGTGGCAGGATCGTCATCCGGGTGATGGATAAGCCCGCTTTTCGCCATATCTTGCCACCACTTAAACAAGCCTGAGCGAGATGTGTCGTCCCATGAAGGTATTTCGCTGGCCGTGTGCATGCTTGAGTTCCGTCAGTCGATATAGTTTGACTGTATGCGCATACACCAATATTGCAAGCCGGGATCGAGCTTTTTGCTAAGTGATCGCTCTTTCGTTCTAATGGCAGTCCGTTACATTCGGGGAGTGGCGGCGGCGACCGGTAAACAAAAAGCCCGTCTCTGAACCCAAGGGCGGGCTTTTTAACATCGGGCAGCGCTTTTGCCGCCAGCTTGTCGCTTGAGGCTTAAAGCTTGCCGCTCCAGAAGTGAGCCGTTAGGCGAACTTCTGGATATTGGCCATCAGCTCACGCAAGGCTTCGATGTTGTCTTTCGGGTGGACGGCGCCTTCGAAGCTGCACAGCTGTTCGAAATTGGCGGCGACGTCTTCCGGGGTGAAGCCTTCGTCCGGGTTGAAGCCGATACCCAAGGAGCGCTCCCAGCGTACCTTGCCCATCCAGCCACCGCCGACTTCGAACAGGCTGCCGGTTTCCTTGCACTCTTCGGAGCACAGGTAGGCAACCAGCGGGCTGACCAGTTCAGGCTTCAGCTTGTCGAATGCGCCTTCCGGGAACAGACCTTCGGTCATGCGGGTGCCGCCAGTCGGGGCGATGGCGTTGACGAAGATGTTGTTCTTGCGGCCTTCGATCGCCAGGGTACGGGTGAAGCCGTACAGGCCCAGCTTGGACATACCGTAGTTGGCCTGACCGAAGTTGCCGTAGATGCCGGAAGTGGAGGAGGTGAAGATGATGCGACCGAAGTTGTTGTTCTTCATGTGCTCCCAGGCGGCCTTGGTGGTCTTGTAGGCGCCTTCGACGTGGACTTTGTAGATCAGGTCCCAGTCGGCATCGGTCATCTTGGCGAAGCTCTTGTCGCGCAAGATACCGGCGTTGTTGACGACCACGTCGATACGACCGAAGTTGTCCATCGCGCACTCAACGATGCGGTCACCGTTGATGACGTTGTCCGGGTTGGCAATCGCAGTGCCGCCAGCGGCCTTGATTTCTTCGACAACCTTGAGCGCAGCTTCGCTATTGGCGCCTTCGCCGTTGGCGCTGCCGCCCAGGTCGTTGACCACAACTTTGGCGCCGTGCTTGGCAAACAGCAGGGCGTGGGCGCGGCCAATGCCGCCACCGGCACCGGTTACGATGACGACTTTGTCGTCGAAACGGATATCGCTCATGGGTTGTCCCCTAAATTCGTGTACGGATGAAAAAACGTCGATCAGTGTCGAACACTTGTTTGAACATGGCAAGGGGGTGAGGCGGCGGTGAATACTGGCTCATAAATGGCGCGGGCGGCGACGTTGGGGCCGTGCAGGACATATGACCGGCCAGGTGGCAGGCAGTCAGGGCGCAGGGGCGCGGCAGGTCGCGCCCGCAATCCGGGTCAGTCCTTGTAATCGGCCTTGTCGAGGCCGTGGCGTTTCATTTTGTCGTACAGCGTCTTGCGGGCCAGGCCGAGCTGCATCATGACCTGCTTGATGCTGCCATTGCAGGCGTTGAGGGCACTGGCGATCAGGCTGCGCTCGTAGGCGTCGACCATTTCGGCGAGGGTCTGCTGGCTGCCGGCGGCTGGCAGCTGGGCGCTGTCGGGGTCGTTCAGGGCGGCGGCCCCCATCAGTACATAGCGCTCGGCCATGTTGCGCAGCTCGCGCACGTTGCCGGGCCAGTCATGCTGCATCAGGGCGGCGGCTTGGCTGGCGTCCAGCGGGATGATCTCGCGGTCGTAGCGGGAGGCGGCGATCAGTGCAAAGTGGTGGAATAGCAGCGGTACGTCCTGGCGGCGCTCGCGCAGCGGCGGAATATTGATGCGCAGTACGTTGAGGCGATAGAACAGGTCAGCGCGGAAGTCGCCGGCGTCGCTCAGTGCCTTTAGGTCGGACTTGCTGGCCGCGATCACACGCACATCCACCGGGATCGACTGGTTGCTGCCCAGTCGTTCGATCTTGCGTTCTTCCAGCACACGCAACAGGCGCACCTGCAGGTTCAGCGGCATGCTTTCCAGCTCATCGAGAAACAGGGTGCCTTGGTGGGCGTGCTCAAACTTGCCGATGCGGCGCTTGTCGGCCCCGGTGAAGGCGCCGGCCTCGTGGCCGAACAGTTCGCTTTCGATCAGGTTCTCCGGCACCGCACCGCAGTTGATGGCGACAAAGTTGTGCTCGCTGCGTGGGCTGTTCTCGTGAATGTAGCGGGCAATAGCGTCCTTGCCGGCGCCGGTTTCGCCGTACAGCAGGATGTCGGCAGCGGTGCCCAGCAGAGGGTCGAGCAGTGCCAGCAGGGTCTGCATGCTGCTGGAGCTGCCAAGCAGGCGCGGGCCGGGGCGGGCCAGCACGCGCAGCTGGGCCTTGAGTCGGCGGTTCTCCAGCGCCAGGCGACGCTTGTCCAGCGCGCGCTTGAGAATCTCGATCAGCCCGTCGTGGTGGAAGGGTTTTTCGATAAAGTCGTAGGCACCCTGGCGCATGGCGGCCACCGCGGTGCTGATATCGCCCTGGCCGGTCAGGATGATCAGCGGAATGCTGTCATCGCAGGCGCGCACCGCTTGCAGTACGGCGAGGCCGTCCATGCCTGGCATGTGATAGTCGCAGAGGATGATGCCGGGGAAGTCGGCGTTCAGCTCGGCCAGCGCACTGGCACCGTCGGCGAAGGCGCGTACCGGCAGGTCTTCCAGCGCCAGGGTCTGGGTGATGGCCTGACGAATGCTGGCGTCGTCGTCGATAAAGAAAATCACGGGCTCGCTCATGGCCTCTCCGCCGGTTGTGCAGTGCTGCGTGTCTGAAAGCGCAGGATGAATTCGGCGCCGCGGGTATCGCGGCGGTTCTGGCCGCTCAGGCTGCCGCCCAGCGCATCCATGATCTGCCGCGAAATCGACAGCCCCAGACCCAGCCCCTGCTTCATCGACTTGGTGGTGTAGAAGGGCTCGAACAGTTGCTCGCTGTCGGCCGGCAGGCCGGGGCCATTGTCGCGTACGTGGCAGGTGACCTGTCCGTCATTGTGGCTGATTTGCAGGCTGATCTCGCCGTCGGGCTGGGCTTCAACGGCGTGCACGGCATTGGCAATCAAGTTGACCAGCACCTGCTCGATACGAATCAGTTCGCCGTGCACGGGCACCGGTTGCTCGGGGCGTTGCCAGTGAACCTGGATGCCCCGGCTACTGTCCTGGGCGCTGATGATCTTGAGGGCGGCGTCGATCGGCTGGCGCAGGTCGACCTGGGAGGGCAGACCGGATGACTTGCGTGCAAAGACTTTGAACTGCCGGGTCAGCTCGGCCATGGTGTCGCACAGATTGACGATCTCGCCGAGATTGGCGGCGACCGTATCTTGCTCGCCGCGTTCCAGAAAGCGCTGGCTGTTGCGCGCATAGGCCTGAATCGCAGTCAGCGGCTGGTTCAATTCGTGGTTGAGGCCGGCGGACATCTGCCCGAGTACTGCCAGCTTGGCCGCCTGGATCAGCTCCTGCTGGGCGGCTTTGAGCTCATTCTCGGCGCGCTCGCGCTCGCTGATTTCCGCCAGCAGCTGATGGTTGGAGGCCTCCAGATCGGCGGTTCGCTCGGTCACCCGCTGCTCCAGCAGCGTGCTGCGCTGGGCCAGCTCGGCCTCGCGGCGGTGACGTTCGCGCAGGTACAACCAGGCCAGCAGCATGCCGGCGGCCAGCAGACAGCTGACCAGCAGAAACAGGATGCGGGTCCAGAACACCGGCCGGCTGTCGCTCAGCACGCGCAAGGTCCAATCCTCTCTGGGCAGCGGCAAGCTGACGCTGAGGTAACTGCGCTGGCGTTTTTGCTCGGCGATCATCAGGTACTCGGCGTCGATACCCCAGGGGGTCGGCAGGGTGGTGGTGATCAGCGGAGTAATCGTCTGGCGGTCGTAGCGCTGCTCTTCGACCAGTTGGCGCTGCAGCCAGCTGTCCATGGGCTTGATGCTGCGATACAGCCAGTCGGGGCGGCTGGCGATAAAGCTGACGCCTTGGGCATCGGTAATCAGCATTTCGCTGTTCTGGCCGGCGTCAGGGCGTTGCCACTGTTGTTCCAGTGCCGTGACTTGCACCTTCATGGTAATGACCCCGATGGGCTCGTCGCTGCCGTCACCGGCCATCACCGCCTGGGCAAAGTACAGGCCGCGCACCCGCGAGGTAGTGCCCAGGGCAAAGTAGAACGCCGGCGCGCCGGGGTCCGCCATGGCGCGGCGAAAGTAGGGGCGAAAGGCGAAGTTGCGGCCAATGAAGCTGGCGCTTTGCTGATAGTTACTGGCGGCGATGGTGTGGCCGCTGGCGTCCATCAGGTAGACATCCGAGCTGGCCACGATGGTCGCCATGGTCTGCATGATGCTGTTGGCGGCGTCGATATGCTGCGCCTGCTCGGGACTGTTCAGGGCCTGGCGCAGCTGCGGGTGTTGGGCGGCCAGGGCCACAATGGGTTCGTAGCGCTTGATCTCGTTGCTGATCAGCTGGCTGTAGCGGAAGGCCTCATCGCGTCCGTGCTGCTCCAGTTGGCGATAGCCAAAATGACCGCCAAGCTGCCATGCCAGCAGGGCGATCAGACTGAAACACAGGGCGATGGGCAGGTTTTTTTTCATGGTGTGGTGTTCGTGGGCTCCACGCGAGCGTAGCCCCAGCCAGCAGGCCGGACAACCCGCAATGTGCAGGTTGTCCGGTTTTGGCTCAGGCGGTAGGGGCCAGCTGACGCGCGCCGAGTTTCTTTTGCAGGCCAGCGGCGAGCACGGCTGTGGCGATGCCGACCAGGTCGGTCAGACCGCCGCCTTCGATCATCAGGAAGGCCGCCGCGATCAGCAGGCTACGGACCAGCCAGTTGGTGCGCAGATTCATAAACCAGCCTTGTACGCCGGCAGACAGCAGGTAGACGCCGGCGCTGGCGGTAATCAGCGCTTGGGCAATGGCCGGGATACTGTCGTTCATCAGTAGCGCGCCGTTGTAGAAGAACATGAACGGTACGATGAACGCGGCCAGACCGATCTTGAACGAGGCCATTGAGGTCTGCATCGGGTTGGCACCGGAGATGCCGGCCGCTGCGAATGAGGCCAGAGCCACCGGCGGGGTGATGGCCGAGACCACCGCGAAGTAGAACACGAAGAAGTGTGCGGTCAGCGGGTCGATGCCGAGCTGGATCAGGCCGGGCGCGACCACCGAGGCGGCGACCGCGTAGGCGGCGGTGGTGGGCATGCCCATGCCCAGCACGATGGAGATCAGCATGGCGAACACCAGTGCCAGCAGCTGGCTGGCATCGGCCACGCCCAGCAGCATCGAGGAGAAGCGCGCGCCCACACCGGTGAGCGCGATGACGCCAACGATCACGCCGGCGCAGGCGCAGACCACGATGATCTGGATCGACATGATACCCGCCAGCTCCAGCGCCTTGAGCATGCCGCGCAGGCCCATCTTGTTGGGCGACAGCCAGCTGACTACGGCGG